>ERZ857998.102-NODE-102-length-130655-cov-13.574334_pt1 | contig 130655 bp, 127 predicted proteins | sample MGYA00519954_ERZ857998 | MGnify/ENA primary metagenome ERZ857998 (study PRJEB31778, sample SAMEA3449424) | human gut metagenome | biome: human gut; feature: human-associated habitat; material: faeces | place: United Kingdom | collected 2010/2012 ...
AATTTGCAGACGTTTCAATGCTCCAAACATGAAGAACATACGACCGAACTCCGAAGCATTTGTTGCCTCGAATTGTCGTTTGAGATAATATGTTCATTCTATTTTGCAGCATCATAAATTTTCAAAAGTGGTGCAAATGTACAGAATAATCTCGCAATACTCCAAATATTTTTTATTGAATTCATCAAATTACCCTATAACAATCGCTGTGAGACTTAAGAGGATATTCAATGTACTATTATTCGAATACTTCGCAATAATGGTTTGGAATATTTATCAAATGTATTATATGAAATCTCATTGGCGATGATTTCTGTTGTTATATTCAGATATACCAATCGCTTGATTATCAGAATATATTTTGGCTGAAAAACAATTCAGTCCTATTTGGATATTATCTGTAATTTGGATAAGTTTAAGAGGTACTGATAAAATTTGTCTATTTACCACCGTTAAATTGCATGAGGGACAGAATTTTGTCTCTTGTATCCGTTCAGGGAACAAACGGGGGACAAAATCATGAAAAATTGATACAATACTTTATTATTCCTGTGTGTTTAATGTGTTGATTATCAATATTATCTAAGTTGGATTGTCCCTTCTTTTATTTTTCATTGTTTATTATGTAATATATTGATAATCAATTAATTACACACAGTTATTTACCGATGCAAAACTTAGAAAAAATCGACCCGAGGATATCGTCCGTCGTTATTTCACCGGTAATCAAGCCTATACAATGTAAAACTTCTCTGATGTCTTGCGCCAGCAGGTCTCCGGCGAGTCCGGATTCGATGCCTTCACGAGCTCGTTGCAACGCTTCGCGCGCGCGGAGCAGGATTTCATGGTGCCGGCTGTTGAAAACCACGATCCGGTCGCCGTTTAGGGTCTCGGAATCGACGCTCCGTTTCAAAAAATCGGTCAGCTCGTCCAGGTTGATTTGCCGCTTGGCCGACAGGGGAAGGACAAGATGCGGGATTTTCGACGAGAGTCGTTCCCTTTTCTGCCGTAGCTCTTCGTCCGGCAGACAGTCGCACTTATTCAAAATCAGTGCGATACGCTGCCCCGCCTTGAAAGAGAGCGAAGCGTACTGCGCATAGATATCGTCCACGCTGTCGCGCGCGTCGGTCAGCAACAGAATTACCAACGCCCGGCCGATCCGGTCGAACGTACGTTCGATCCCCAGACTCTCGAGCGGATCGTCCGTACGGCGAATCCCGGCCGTATCGATAAACCGGAACGTCACGCCGTCGATGTTCAGCGTATCCTCGATCACGTCGCGCGTCGTGCCGGCGATATCCGAAACCAACGCTTTTTCTTCGCAAAGCAATGTATTCAGCAGGGTCGACTTCCCGACATTCGGAACCCCGACGATTGCAACGGGCACTCCGTTTTTCAATACGTTGCCGAGCCCGAACGAAGCGATCAGGCGATCCACCCGCTGCCCGACAGACGACAGCACGTCGAGCAACTGCGTGCGATCGGCGAATTCGACATCTTCCTCGCCGAAGTCGAGTTCGAGTTCGACCAGCGACACCAGTTCGAGCAACCGGCCGCGCAATTGCCCGAACTCGTCCGAATAACCGCCGCGCATCTGCTCGTAAGCCAGCGCATGGGCTGCCCGGTTGTCGGCCGCGATCATATCGGCCACCGCCTCGGCCTGCGAAAGGTCCATTTTACCGGCCAGGAATGCCCGCAGCGTAAATTCGCCGGGTTGGGCCGTCCGTACTCCGGACTCGACCAGCAACCGCATGACTTCGCGCTGAATATACGCCGACGCATGGCACGAAACTTCGATCATATCCTCGCCGGTATAGGAGTGCGGAGCGCGGAATACCGAAACCAGCACTTCGTCGACAACCGTTTCGCCGTCGCGGATCGTCCCGTAAAGGATCGTAAACCCCCGGGCATCAGCCAGCCGCCGGCCGCGTACCCCGCGGAAGATCCGGTCGCCGGCGGCAATGGCTCCGCCGCCGCTGACGCGGATCAGCGTAACGGCTCCCCCGACCCCGGAGGCAACGGCGGCTATCGTATCGTTCTCGATCATCGTCAGCGAATGATTTTCAGGGTTTGTCCGATTTTCAGATTACTGTTTTTCAATTGATTCCACTTCATCAATTGAGAAACCGTCACCTTATATTTATGCGCGATGGCTCCGAGCGTATCGCCTTTTTTGACCTTATAGGTCAACGGATCGGGGCCGGAATAACCGTCTCCGTTCGAACCGCCCTGTTGCGATGAAGCGGCGGACGCTGTCAGTCGTCCGTCCGAAACGGTATCGGCCGGCAACGTGTCGGCCTGCGCAAGACGCGCCTGCTCGCACTCGATAAAACGACAGACCTCCTGCTGCGGCAGCACCAGCGGATAACTTTTCACGGTAGCCGGAATGACATCCTGCTTATACTGCGGATTCAGCAACTTCACCAATTCGGACGGCAAGTTCAATTTTTCCGAAACGCGGTTCAAGTCGATCCGGCGGCTGACCATCACCGTATCGGTTGCCAACGGCAGCGGCGAAGCGAACGGGACGACCCCGTAATCGGAATGATAATAGTACAGATAGGCGAGCGCTACGAACGCGGGAACATAGTCGCGAGTCGCTTTCGGCAGGAAAGGATAAATGTCCCAGTAAGTCGAAGCGTTGGCCCCGGCCCGCTGCAACGCCTTATTCACATTGCCGGGGCCGTAATTATAGGAAGCCATCACGAGCGTCCAGTCGTGGTAGATATCGTAAAGATCCTTCATATAGCGACAGGCGGCGGCCGTCGCCTGCACCGGATCGCGCCGGGCGTCGACCATCGAAGATATCTCGAGTCCGTACTGCCGACCGGTTTGCAGCATGAACTGCCACAGGCCGACCGCTCCGCTCGGCGACGTGGCCGTCGGATTCAGCGCCGATTCGATCACCGCAACGAATTTCAGCTCCAGCGGCAGGCCGTTTTTGGCCAGTTCGTGCTCGATCATCGGGAAGTAGTACTTTCCGTAGCTGAGCATCCGGCGGGTCACCGATTTATGGGTCGTCGCGTAAGCCACAATATGTTTCTTAACGATGTCGTTATAAGGCAGGTAGATCGGCGAAACCATGTTTTTGAGCCGCGTCCGGCAAACGTTGTCGGTAACGGTCGACACCGCGGGCAGGTAGCGCGTGGTATCGAGTTCGATGTAGTCCCGCAGGTAGTCCCCGAACGTCTCGTTGATATTGTCCGTCCGCCAACTTGCGACGACCGAGTCGTAAACGGTCGGAGAACCGACGATGTTGAGCTGCTCCCTGGGATCCGCCTGGGTCTTGGCGAACAACGGGAGGAGCGTCAGGATCAGTAAGGCGGTCAGGGATTTCGGCATCAGAAACGAAGTTTAAAGGAGAGTCCGTAACCGTTCGAATTGCCGGTTCGCATCGTATAGAAATTCGTCACCGTCGGTTCGAGCGTCATCGACAGGTCGTCGCTGACGTCGTAATCCTTCATGTGGGCATCCACGTGAGCGTCGATGATGTTCAACAGGTAAAGTCCGGCGGTGATGATGATGCAAAGGTCGCGGTTGCGGCGGTAATTGTTTTTCAGCTTACGCAGGTAGTCGGCCGTATAACGACCGTTGAACTCGTCGGGTTTGCCGGCGGCAACCTGATCGTAGGCAAGCTTGAAACGCTCGTACCCGCGGTTGTTGAAATTGATCACGTAGCCCATCGTGGCGATACCGCCGAGGATGATCGGCATCTTCCAATAACTTTTATTGTAGATCTGGCCGGCGCCGGGACAAATCGTCGACAGCGTAGTCGCCTTTTTGACGCTATTGACCGGCCCTTTGTAGCAGATAGCCGCATCGCCGATAAAATAGAGATACGAACCGATGGCTCCGACGAACAGCAGCGTCCGCGCCGTATTGTGCCGGATCATCTGCGATTGGATCGGATCGGTCTCTTCCTGCGTGGCATTCTCGCGCTTCATCGCATCGTACTGACGTTTGAGACCCTTGTATTTACTGTTTTGCTGGAAAGCGAAATAAGCCGTCGTAGCGACCGTTCCGTACAGAATCGGAATTTTCCACGCCTGTTTGTTATAAAGCTGCCCGAACCCGGGTGCGATCGCCGAAATGGCGCAGACTCGCGAAATCGGCATGGTATCGCGGAACAGCCTGCTGTAACGCACCGTCACGGTATCCCGGGCCTCGCGCTCCAGCCGGCGACGTTCGCGGGCCGTAGTCGCGGTATCGATTTCGACGGGCGACGCCTCCCGCACGATCGAATCCCGCGCGACCGCGCTGCTGTCGGCTGCGGCCGGAGTCAACGACGTGCGGACGCCCCCCTCCACCTTGTACCGGACGCCCGGCTCCTGGGCCGAAACTCCGGACTGGGATACGATCAGCACCGTAGAAAGAACGATTGTCGCAACGCCCTTCCGCGTAAAATTTCCGAAAACGGCTATGTTACTTCTTAAATTCATTGAATTTGCCGATAAACGCCTCGATATCCGCATCCGATTCAAAACCGATAACGATCTTTCCCCCGCCTTTATTATTCTTTTTGATGCTGATTTCCTGCGTAAAAAACTTCTCCAGGTAATCGACCAGCCGGACGTAGCTCTCGGGGAACTCCTCGTCCGCATCGTCCCGGACGGGTTTTTCCTGCCGGATCTTCTGCACCTGCTCCTCGGCCTGACGCACCGACAACCCTTTCTTTACGATCTTTTTGAGCAGTGCGATCTGTTGTTGCGGGTCGTCGAGCCCGGCCAGCGCACGGGCATGTCCCATCGAGATCAGTTCTTCGCGCAGAGCCAACTGCACCTCGACCGGAAGTTTCAGCAACCGCATGTAATTGGCTACCGTCGAGCGTTTTTTACCGACGCGTTCCGCCAGCGAATCCTGCGTCAGCCGGCATTCGTCCACCAACCGTTGCAGGCTCAGCGCCACCTCGATCGCGTTCAAATCCTGACGCTGGATATTTTCCACGATGGCCATCTCCAGCAACGCCTGGTCGTCCACCTCGCGGATGTAGGCCGGAATCGTCGCCTGGTCGGCCAGTTGCGACGCCCTCCAGCGGCGTTCTCCGCTGACAATCATATATCTCCCATCTGCTTCCTTCTTGACCGTAATGGGCTGTATCACGCCCAGCGTCCGGATCGAATCGGCCAACTCGTCGAGCGCCTGCTCGTTGAAACGGGTGCGCGGCTGCTTCGGGTTCGGGACGATCCGTCCGATTTCGATCTCCTCGAACGCCGTTCCCTTCGTTTTCTCGGGCAGCGCCGAACCCTCTATTTCAAAAATTGCGCCCAAGCCCCGGCCCAGGCCCTTGTTTTTCGGATTCATCGTATATCGCTTAACTCTTGTTTTTCTTAATAAACTCCTTGGCGAGGTTCAGGTAATTGATACTGCCGGTCGACGAAGCGTCGTACAACAGCGCCGGCTTGCCGAAACTGGGCGCTTCGCTGAGCCGGATGTTGCGCTGGATGATCGTCCGGAAAGCCAGGTCGCCGAAATGCTCCCGCACTTCGCCGGCCACTTGGTTGGCCAGCCGCAGCCGCGAGTCGTACATCGTTAGCAGAAACCCTTCGATCTCCAGTCCCGGATTCAGCTTCGTTTTGGTCATCTTAATCGTATTCAGCAGTTTACCGAGCCCTTCCAGCGCGAAATACTCGCACTGTACGGGAATCAGCACGCTGTCCGAAGCGACCAGCGCGTTCAGCGTCACCAGCCCGAGCGACGGCGAACAGTCGATCAGGATAAAGTCGTACTGCGGTTTGAGCGGTTCCAGGATCGCCTTCAGCCTCCGCTGCCCGTCTTCGATCTCCAGCAGCTCGGTTTCGGCCCCGACCAGGTTGATGCTCGACGGCAGAACGTCCAGCTTCTTGACGTCCGGACATTTCAGGATAATCTCCGCCGGCTGCGCCTGTCCGGTGATGCAGTCGTAAATCCCCTTTCCGTTGATGTCGAGTCCCAGCCCCGAAGTCGCATTGGCCTGCGGATCGGCGTCTACGAGCAACACCTTTTTGCCCAGCACCGCCATGCTGGCCGCCAGATTGATGGCCGTGGTCGTCTTTCCTACCCCGCCCTTCTGATTGGCCAACGCCACGATTTTGCCCATATTTCTTTTGGTTTTAATAATTGTACATCCGCAACGGACGCCTTGCCGTGCGTCCGGAGCCGCATCCGGCCCCAAATCCGGTGCAAGATAGGCAAAATTTATCAAAATCGAGGCAACATCCGCCCGACCGGCGAACTTTTCGGACTGCCGGCCGACGACGGTCGCGGCGCCGGCATATCCTGCGGTACGACGGGTCGGACAACAGGAAACGGCGCGGGGAATAGGGATTTATAAATTTATGTTTTATCTTTGAAGCTGATTTGAACGGCCGCCCGGACACGGACGGCGGATGCCCGCAGGCCCGGAACCGGAGCCGGAGCATCGAAAAACTCACGGAATGGTTATGGTTGACTTAAGTAAAAGAAGTTTGTTGACGCTCCTCGACTTCACGCCGGGGGAGATCGGTTATCTGCTGGATCTGGCCGCACGGCTGAAAGCGGACAAGTACATCGGGAAAGAGAAAAAAACGCTCCAGGGCAAAAATATCGTGCTGCTGTTCGAGAAAGACTCTACGCGGACGCGCTGTTCGTTCGAAGTGGCGGCCTACGATCAGGGCGCACGGGTCACCTATCTGGGCCCCACCGGTTCGCAGATGGGTAAAAAAGAGTCGCTGAAAGACACGGCCCGCGTGCTGGGGCGCATCTACGACGGAATCGAATACCGCGGATACGGGCAGCACATCGTGCACACGCTGTCCGAATACTCGGGCGTTCCGGTATGGAACGGCCTGACCAATGAATTTCACCCGACGCAGGCGTTGGCCGACATGCTGACGATGCGCGAACATTCGCAGAAGCCGCTGTCCGAAATGAAACTGTGCTTTCTGGGCGACGCGCACAACAACGTGGCCAATTCGCTGATGATCGCGTCGGCGAAAATGGGTATGGATTTCAGAGCCATCTCCCCGGCGCAGTGCGCCCCGGACCCGGCGCTGGTGAAAACCTGCCGCGAACTGGCGCAAGCCTCGGGCGCCCGGATTACCGTGACGGACCGCATCGACGGCGTACGCGACTGCGACTTTGTCTACACGGACGTATGGGTGTCGATGGGCGAACCGGACGACATCTGGCGCGACCGCATCGAATTGCTGAGCCCGTACCAAGTCAACCGCGCCGTGATGGACGCCACGCAGAATCCGGAAGCGAAGTTCCTGCACTGCCTGCCCGCGTTCCACAACATGGAAACCACGGTCGGCAAGGATATTTTCGGCAAATTCGGCATCTCGGAAATGGAAGTGACCGAAGAGGTGTTCGAGTCCGACGCATCGGTCGTGTTCGACCAGGCCGAAAACCGCCTGCACACGATCAAAGCGGTCATGGTAGCCACGCTGGGCGACCAGGTTTATTAACCGGTCGGCCGGATGACAGAACGACCTATGAAGACCAATCCGCAGAAAGGGGCTTACCCGACCTGGAGCGACCTGCTCGCCATTCTGGGCATCTACCTCGTAGCGATGCTGGCGTTCAACCTGGGAGGCGGGTTGCTGCTCCGGTTCGGAATCGCGTCGCAGGGGCCGGTCGTAGCGCTCGTCTACGCGCTGACATTCCTCAGCACGATCTGCTATGCGCTGTTCGCCAAGCGGCTGCGCGTAGGGCCGGACGTAAAACTGCTCCGGTTCGGATTCCGGAAAACGGACCCGGCGCTGGTGCTATGGGGAGTGATTACCGTCCTCGCCACGACGCTGGTCATCGAACCGTTGCTGGAGCTCTTCCCAAGCCGGTGGCTCGAATGGCTCGGCGACCAGATGAAACTGGGCGGATGGATGATGCTTACGACCGTCGTCGTCGCGCCGATCCTCGAGGAGATCCTGTTCCGGGGCATCCTCCAGGAGTCGTTGACCCGCAAATACGGCCCCTGGCGCGGCATCCTGATCGCGTCGGCCATATTCGGCATCGTGCACGGCATCCCGCAGCAGGCCCTGAACGCCTTTTTCGTAGGCGCGATGATCGGATTCATCTACTACAAGACCCAATCGCTGATCCCCTGTATACTGATCCATGCGCTGAACAACGCCGTCTCCTATTTCGTCTGGATGCTCAGCGGCGAAAAGATCGTCTTCACGAAGGAGATGTTCGGGAGCGAACGGAGTTACCATGTGCTGTACGCCGCGGCCTGCGTCGTCCTGCTGCTGGCCGTCGCCGGCATCGTACGCACGCTCCGGCGGAATCGCAACGTGGAGGTTCCGGCGGCGGAAGCGTCCGAAAACGGGAAAGTTTTCGGGAAAAATGACAATATAAGTCCGCAATAACCGTTGTTTACCCGGAATCGTATATCTTTGTATCGCAGCAAACGAATGATGAAATTTGTCCCGAAAATATTATTGGTAGCGGTCTTGCTGACGGCCTACTCCTGCAAGCGTTTTCCGAATCCGTTTGCGGAGCACAACACCATTCTGGCCGAAGTGGAGAACAAAAAACTGTACCTGCACGACGTGAGCCCGATCTTCACGCCGAATATGACCTCCGAGGACAGCCTGAAAATACTGCGTTCCTACGTAGACCAATGGGTCAAAAAACAACTGAAAATCAAAGAAGCCGAGCGGATGCTCGAAGAGAGTCAGAAAGACATCGACCAGATGGTGCAGGAGTACCGCAATTCGCTGCTGACCCACAAGGTCGACCAGTTCTACGTGGACAAGAACATCGACACGCTTTTCACCGATACGCAGATTGCGGACTATTACAACCAGAACAAGGCCGATTTCATCCTAGACAAGACCCTAGTGAAGGCCCGGATCGTACGTATTCCGCGCAGTTACGACAAGAAAAAGACGATCGAAGAGCTGATGCTCACCCCGCGCGAGGATGGCTATCAGGATCTGCTCGACCTGTGCGTCAAAAACAATTTCGAACTGACCGAACTGAACCAATGGACGGACTTCGCGGTGCTGCGGTCGTTGCTGCCGGTCGACAAGACTCAGGATTACGACTACCTACTCAACACGGCGAAAGTCAATGAGTTCGAAGCGAACGACTTCATATTTTACGTCCGGGTGCTGTCCGTTTGCAGGGCCGGGGAGTATGCGCCGCAGGAAAGCGTGCGGGAGGTCATCAAACGGGTCATTTTCAACAAACGAAAAGAGGAAATCATCCGCGCCCACGAGGACAGCCTGTACCGCGGGGCGCTGGACAACAAGGAAATAGTAGTAAATGTAAATTAAAATACGATGCGTGGATATCAATTGAAGATCGTTCTGGGCGGATTGCTCGCCTGCGCTTTGTGTAACCGGGCTGCGGCGCAGCAGCAGTTTACGGCGGACAAGGTGATCGCCGTGGTCGGGAATTCGATGGTGCTCTATTCCGACCTGGAAAGGCTGACCCAATCGCTGATCGATCAGCAGAAAGAGACGGGTTATACTTCCGGACGGGATCCGCGTTGCGAGGCGCTCGAACACTTGATCGTCCAGAAAGTGCTCTACAACCAGTCCCAGATCGACTCGATCAAGATCTATAACGAACGCATCATCGACCAGAAGGTGCAGGATCGCCTGAACGACGAAACCGAAAAGTTCGGATCGCTGGCCGCGCTCGAAATGTACTACCACAAGCCGATATTCGACATACGGGCGGATATGAAGAGAAGCGCCCAGGAAGACAGCTACGCCTACGAAATGGAGAATACGGTGAAGAACAAAGTCACCGTCACTCCGGGTGAAGTCGAAAAATATTTCAAACGACAGTCCAAGGACAGTATTCCGGTCATCCCGGAACAATACGTATACGCGCAGATCGTCCGTTATCCTTCCGCGGCGGAAAATGCCAAGATGCGGGCGCAGGAACGCCTGCTCGAACTGCGCGAGCGGATCCTGAAAGGGGACAAGTTCGACATGCTGGCGCGTATCTACTCCGAAGACCCGGGATCGGCGTCTCGGGGGGGCGACGTAGGTACGGTTACCAAAGACATGATGGTGGAGCCGTTCGCCAAGGCGATGTCGCAGCTCAAACCGGGACAAGTATCGGGAGTCGTGGAGACCGAATACGGATTCCACCTGATCCAGATGATCGACAAAACGGGTAGCCAGTACCACGTCCGCCACATCCTGATCAAGCCGCAGTACACCCAGAAAGATATGGAAGAACCTTACGACCTGTTGGACAGCGTCAGCAGGGAGATCAAGGCCGGCAACCTGACGTTCGAAAAAGCCGTGGAAAAATATTCGGAAGACCGCTTTTCCGCTAAAAACGGCGGGATCGTATCCAATCTGGAACAACTCGAATTCTACTACCGGGGAATGGTCGACCCGTCGGAAGCTTCGACGAAGTTCTACAAGGAAAACCTGAACCGGGAAGACCTGGAAGCACTGCAAACGCTGACCCCCGGCGAGGTGTCGAAACCTTTCGCCGCCGTCGACACGCACGGAAGCCTGCTGTGCAAGCTGGTCATGCTCAAGGAGGTCATCCCGACCCATTCGGCCAACCTGAACGAAGACTACAAGCAGATCGAGAAACTGACCCTCGCCCAGAAACAGCAGGAAGTTTTCGACAAGTGGCTCGCAAGCAAGATCGAGGGAATGTACATCCGGATCGACAAGGAATTCCACGACTGCGATTTCCAGCACAAAGAACTCCTTAAATAATTCGCTGCCGGTGATCCGAAGAAGTCGCATAGCCGCCGTGTTCGCGGTGCTGCTGCTGGCCTGCATAGCAGGCGTACGGGGGCAGGAAGTCACGACCGTGGACTTCCGGGCCGACGTGATGTCCAGCATCAAGATAGCCGACTCCACGGCGCTGTGCCTGGTCGGGCACGTCGTCTTTTTCCACAACGGGGCCGTCATTACCTGCGACAGCGCAATCCGGTACAGCGACCGCATGATGGACTGTTACCGCAACGTGGTCGTCAACAAGGACAGCACGTTCATCTACGGCGACAAGGCCGACTACAACGGGCTGCTGAACGAAGCGCGCATCTATTCCCCGCTGATCAAAATGGTGGACAAGGACGCTACGCTGTACACCTATAATTTTACGTTCAACACGCTGACCAACATCGGACGCTATTACGGCGGGGGAACCATGTCGCAGAAAGACAACCTAATGGAGTCCGACGAAGGGTATTACTACGCCGACAACCGCGAGCTGATCGGCGTACGGAACGTCGAAATGCAAAACCCGCAATATACGATCAGCTCCGATTCGGTAACGTATAACATGGACACCGAAATCGCGACTTTCGATACGCCGTCCTACATCTGGAACGACCAGGACGAATTTCTCACGGCCCGCCGGGGCAGCTACAATGCCAAGGAAGACCTTTATACGTTCACCGACAGCTCCTATATCATGACCAAAACCCAGGAACTGTGGGCCGACACAATCGTGTACCGGCAAACCGGACAGGACGCGGTATTGCGAAACAACATCCAGATCGCCGACCAGGAACAAAAAGCCATGGCTTTCGGCGATTACGGCCAATACTGGGGCGATAAAAAACAAGCCCTGCTGACCCGCGACCCATCGGTGCTTAGCTACGAGGAGGGTGAACAACCCGATACCGTTTTCATGCGCTCGGACAGCATCTTCATCTATACGCTGAACCGTTTCCGCAACGACTCTGTTCCGACGCAGAAAACAGCGGATTCGCTGGCAGCGGAAACTCCCGCGCCGTCCCCCGCCGCAGACAGCGCGGCGGTCCGTCCCGCGACGAACGGGCCGGGACGTCCGCCGATTCCGACGCTTCCGGACGGGCAAGCTCCGCCTCCTGCGTCTGCCCCCGCTCCGCCCCCGGTTCCGGCCGGAAACGACACGGAAACCCCGGCCGACTCCGCGCAACGGAACATCCCGGGCGAAACGGCCGACTCCCTGGCGCAATCGGAGCCCCCCGTACCGGACTCCGTATCGACGAGCGATTCCGTCCGAAAGGCGAAAAAACGGCCGGTAGACCCCAAAAAGCTCGAAAAAGAGAGACTCCGAAAGGAAAAGGAAGAAGCACGCACCGCAAAAATCAAAGCGAAGATCAAAGCCTCGCGAGAAAAAGCAGCGGCGATCGCCCGGGCCCAGCAGGAACAGGAATGGGCGCGGCAGCGCAAAGAGCTGGCCCGTCGGTTCCTCAAAGGCAAAGCCACCTCGGAAGATACGCTGGCCCTGCTGAAACTGGATTCGCTGCAACAGGTTTTCGCAGCGGACACGCTGGCGGCCTCCCCGGATTCGACCGTGCAGAAAACGCCGTCCCCCGCCCCTGCCGCGGACTCGGCGACGGTAAAAGCGGCCGCCGATTCGGCGGCAATCGTCGATCCGGCGGATTCGCTGGTAAGGATCGTCCGCGGATATTACAACGTGCGCATCTACCGCTCGGATTTCCAGGCCGTGTGCGACTCGATCGTGGGGTTCTCGATCGACTCGACGATCCACATGTACACCAATCCGGTGCTGTGGAACGGGGAAAACCAAATCACGGCCCAGACGGTCGATATCTTCACGAAAAACCAAACCATCGAAAAAGCGGTGTTCAAAGGGGAACCGCTGATGTGCTCGAGGGTCGATTCGACGCATTTCAACCAGGTGAAAGGCAAAGTGATCGAAACCTATTTCAACAATGGGGAGATCTTCAAAACCGATGTGAACGGAAACGGCCAAACCTACTACTACATGGAGGACGGAGACAGTACCGACCGGTACATCAGCGGATTCTTGGTCGCGGAATGCGCCGACATCACGTTCCGATTCACCGAGCGGCAGGTCAGCGAGATCGTCTACCGAGGCAACCCGTCCTATTCGATCTACCCGATGGATAAAATTCCGGAAACGCAGTCGCAGTTGATGAAAGGATTCAAATGGGAAATCGAGCGCAAGCCGACCAAAGAGCAGGTCTTCACCCGAACGATCCGTCCGTCGCAGCGCGCCCGTTACGAAACGTTGAGCAAACCGACCTATCCGATCACGGGACGCATCGACAAACAGCGTACGGAACTTCCGAAATCGGGTTGGATTGACCGGACGGACCGTTACCTGAGCCAGGAGGCTCTGGAATTCGTCCGCTCGCTGGGGAATTGATCTTTCGGACACGAAACGACATACGGACTCATATTTTAACCGCATATATTTTTTAACCTAAATCTGACTCGATGAGAAAAATCGTACACCTGTTGCAATCCGTAGTACTTCTCGGGGTGACCGCCGCATCGGTGCATGCCCAGCCGGTAGCCTTCGCCGCAGAACGGGAAAACTGGCTGCGCAAAGCCGCCGACAACATGCCGAAACTAACCGAAACCGTCAAAAAACCGCAATGCCTCGTCCGCAGCGAAAAGGATCCGGATGCCTTCCAGGGCTGGAAGATGGTCGAGACCGACGGCATGGAAACGCTGTACAACCAATCGTTCAAGGCGCTGAAAGAGGTGACCGTCGATTTCGGGGAACATCTTACCGGCTACTTCTCGTTCACGATCGGCAAACTGAACACCGACGCCGACGCTCCGTTGCGGTTCCGCCTGACGTTCGCCGAGGTGCCCGCCGAACTGAATACCCCATTCGATCCCTATCCGGGCGGTCTGAGCCGCGCATGGCTGCAAGACGAAGTGGTCACCGTGATGCGCGCGCCGGCGACGGTCACGCTGCCCCGCCGTATGGCCTTCCGTTATGTAAAGATCGAGATGCTGGCCCATTCGTCGTTCGATTTCGCCATTACCGACATGCAGTTTACCGCCGTAACGTCGGCGAGCGGCACGCCCGAAGAACTGGCTCCGACCACGGATCCCATAATCGCCCAGATCAACCGGACAGGCCTGATCACGCTGAAAGAGTGTATGCAGACCGTCTACGAAGACGGCCCGAAACGCGACCAACGGCTGTGGATCGGCGATCTGTACCTCGAATCCCTCGCCAATACCTACTCGTTCAAGAACCATGAACTTACCCGGCGCTGCCTCTACCTGCTCGCCGCGCTGGCCGACGAAGACGGCTGGTTGCATGCGACGGTGTTCGAATACCCCGACCCGCACCCGCAAACCGGGCAACACTGCATGGATTACAGCCTGCTCTACGGAGTGACCCTGTACGAATACCTGAAGGCCACCGGCGACCGCGAAACCGCCGAAGATCTATGGCCGGTGGTGGTGCGCCAGATCGAATTCGCCCGCACCTACCTCAAAGACGACATCTACGACATGGACAAGAAACCGCAATGGTGGCTTGTTTTCGACTGGAAAGAAGACCTGAACCGCCACGCGCCGATGCAGGGGCTGATGACTTTCGCCATTGACCGGAGCTACGAACTCGCTCGGATGCTCGGACGCGAACAGGAAGTGGCCGAATGGCCCGGAGTTGTCAAAGCCATGCGGAAGGCTTCGCGGAAAAACTTCTACGATTCGAAAAACGGAGTCGTCGTATCCGGCCCGGACAGGCAGGTTTCCTACCTATCGCAGGTATGGATGATTCTTTCGGGCACGCTGTCCCAAAAAGAGAGCGTCCGGGCGCTCGAAGCCGCATTTGCCGATCCGGCAAGCTGCTATCCGGGCTCTCCCTACGCCTACCACTATCTGATCGAAGCAATGTTGCACTGCGGCATGAACCGGCAGGCAAAAGAACTGCTGGTCGATTACTGGGGCAGTATGATCCGCAAGGGAGCCGACACTTTCTGGGAAGTGTACGATCCGAAGGACGACTTTAAATCCCCCTATAATTTCTACCCGATCAACAGCTACTGCCATGCCTGGAGCTGTACACCGGTCTATTTTATCAACAAGTACAAAGAAATTTTCCAGCAATAACGACCGGCGGACGGCGTTCCACAATTCGCTGCCCGTCGATCGGATCCGGTTCCCGTAACCGATCCCGACCCTATCCGGAACGTTTTCTGAGGATCAGAAACGTTCCGGATTTTTTCATTTCATTCGAACGGAAGACCGCCTCGACCGACACCAATATTCCCGATACGCCACGCCCGCGGTCGTAATAGCAAAAAGCGAAGATATTTTTACCAAAACTGTTTGCAGAATAAATTATTTGGTATATATTTGCACTCGCAAAAGAGAAACATCGGGTTCGATTAAAAAACTTCAACCGCTCTCTTTTGGAAACATATTCCTCAATAGCTCAGTTGGTTAGAGCACCTGACTGTTAATCAGGGGGTCCAAGGTTCAAGTCCTTGTTGAGGAGCCAGAAAATCAAGAGGTTACGATGAAAATCGTGACCTCTTTTATTTTGTGCCTAAAAAATGTGCCTAAACTCCCTTTTTAAGAACTTTTCTCATCAATCATCATAACAAATATACTAATTATTTGTTTTTCAAACAAATATATTTTTCAAGTCGGTCTTTCGACCTGTGCAGAATGATGTTATTGGAATACACCCAAAATACGGTACGGTTGGGCGTATCGAAGTCCAAACGTATCGGGTAATTCTCCAATACGTTCCTATACTTTCCCCAAAACGATTTGCGGATTATCTCGACGTAATACACGATCGGTTCATACATCGTCAGGTTCGCCTCATATTCGGGCCAATAAGCCATTATGTCTGTCCGACAGGAATCTACATCGTCCAGCCCGAAATAACCGCCTGTAACGATCTTTATAGCCCTTTTACAGCGTTCCAACTCGTCATACGTCCGGCAAAGTTTGTCCGTCATGCGATTCATGTAGTTGCGGCTGCCTTTTCTCAGGCTGCCTGCACAAACAAAAGAAATATTTCTGTAACGGCTGTCATTGTTGATTTGTTCTAATGTTTCTTTCAGTTTCCGTTTTTTCTGCAATAGCCTAATTATTGTTTCCATAACAATTCTGTATTAACGATCCTAAATTGTTTTTCATCGTATTTGGAACACATGGCCCAAATTTCAGCATCCTCGGCAGAGTTAAAAATCGTATAATCTTTTAAACACTGTACCAAGTTATTACCTCGCAGTATTTTGATCGGATATTGGCCCCAATTACCCTGCCCTGAATGTACCGGATTCGTTTAATAATCTCGTAACTCATTATAATACTGTTTAAAATAAGCAGCCGGTAAGGGAACCTTAAATAGTTCCCGTTCCGGCTGCTTATTTTTATTTATTTTCCAAATATTCCTGAATTATAACTAAAGCACGGTCGAGAATGTCACGATAGCGGTCAGGATCGGTAAACTTGAATTTTTCGAATGTTATATTTTGGGCTTCGGGGATGTGTTTCAACCAAAAAGTGACAAAATCTTTTTCCGCTTGTAACTCGCAATACTCGGCATCCATCAAGGGGCAATGTTCGCTGTCTTCCACATGAAATCCTGCTTTAATACATTCCTGATAACACAGTCGCAGGTATTCGTTAAAATCGTCGTCTGCCAACCAGTGCGTTTCTTCAGGGGAACGTATGATCCGTTCTTTGTATTTCTCCTCGTTGCCATGAACATCTATAAAAGGTTTTTCCAATTCATTAATCCACCTGTTTTCCGCCAGTATGCGGGTTTGATACTCCCGTACTATCGGTTTGATCCGTGCGACCTCGGCTCTTTTTTCAAGCAGTATTTTAGCCCGGCGGATGGATTCGTCCGAATAGAGGGCTATTAAAACTGCGATTTCTTGTACTTCCATTTTTATTGATTTTAAATTTATAAAAAGAAAAAAGCGGGTTTCCCCGCTTTGATTACAATTCGTTTAACAGAGTTTTGGCTTGGCTTATCTGCCAGCGGTTCAGGTACGATTGCCAGCAAACGTTTGAGGGCGACCATCGAAAGGCATTGTGTTTCAGTTTTGATCTGATTTCCTCGGACGGTTTTCCGTTGAAAAACAACTGCAAACGGTTTTCTTCGGTATTTTCCACTACTTTTACGCCGTTGATCTCGTACTCCTTTGTTTCAGCGTTCTTCAGTGCAATGACCTTTTCCAGCCTTAGTTTGGCCGTTCGGATGCAAGCCCCGTTGTTTTGCAAACTGAACGAAGCGAATCCCAACCCTTCGAACCGATCCGGATTAAGCAGTTCCTTTGCATTGGTTTCGGATATTCCCAACTCCTGCAACTGTGCGACTTTCTCCTGTTCCGTTGTTTTCTTGTTACGGATGATTTTGTTCGCCGTTTTCATTTGTTCCTGTAATTGCTCCAACTTGGCGATCTTTTCCTTTAGGCGTTCTTCGGCATCATCATCCCCGGTGTAGATCGCATCGTTGTTCGCCGCCGCTTCCGCTTTTTGCCGGTAGTAGTCGGCCTTTTCGCCGAGTTTTACACTCTCGCCCATCTTGTTCCACGAACGGTCGAGCAGTCGGCGGTGTCCCCGCTCCGAATGGTGTCCTACCAGAATAGGCTGCCCCATCGGAATGTGCGATACCATTTCATGTGATTTTTCCCACGCTTGTGTAGACTGCGTTTCTGCTTTGCGGGCAAGTTCTTCGTAACGTTCCGCCCTTGCTTGCTGTTTCTCTTTTCTGTTCATAATTATTTATTTTAAAAGGTTTATAAAATGGCAAAGGGGCGGATAAACCGCCCCTTTGCCGTGAATTGCATCGTGTTGTTACAATACTGTCAACCCTGCCATGTCCCGAACATGCTCTACGAGTTCGTTGAAATCCTGTTCAGGTTCGTATATATCGCCCAGTACAAAAACTCGTTCCTCTGCTATGCCGTATTTCTCGGCCAGCGATCTGAGGTAATCGGTTCTGTTCTTGTAGCCTCTTTCTTGATAAACCTTTCGTGTTTGCATCGTTTAAAATTTATTTAGTGAATAATGTGTAAATGATATATCCGGCAACGATCAGCGGCATAAGCCGACATGCCAGCCGGAATAGGAACCGCAGCACCCACAGCCCGGCGATAAGCATCAGAATCCAGTGCAGGATCGTTTTCCAATAATAAATCGTCAACCCGATTACGGCAGCCGCTACGATCCATGTAATTAACTTTCTTTTCATATTAATAAATGTTTTAGAATTAATTAATTACATTGTTTAACATCAATTTTTAATTTTGCTGTTTAACAACGCGATACACGCTGTATCAAGGGGGCGATAAGGGCATGCAAGCCGGGGTTTCCGGGAAAAAAATACCGGAGCGCAGCGAGGATGATTTTTTTCCCGGAAATATCGGCGGATGCCCTGCCCCCTTACCTTTGTGTTCGCGTTCGTTTAATGGGATTCAAGAAAAATAAAGACCGTATTAGAAAAATAGCAGCACAAGACCAAGCGAAATATTTTCACTTCCGCGCTTGTTTGTAGAAATATCTTCGGGTAAATAATTTACTTTTTCGAATATTGTTTTTTATAATAATAACTGTTTCGCAAACAGAAAATAAACGCCCCAGAAGATATTCAGTACACGAAATCAGAAAACGAGCCTATACAACATGCGCCACTTGTCTACCGTTTGTATAGCGTATGTCTAAAAAAGATGTGAGACTGACGCTTGTAAAAGCGCAAACAGATATTCATGTATCGTTACCATTGGCCGAGGGCGGCATATCGGCGGGTTTTCCCTCTCCGGCGGAAAACTTCATCGAACGCCGCATCGACCTGAACCGGGACTTGGTTAAGGACCCGGAATCTACGTTTTTTGCGTGGGTGGACGGACAAAGCATGAAAGACGACGGAATCAACGACGGGGATTTGCTGGTTATCCGCAAGACTCCCGTACCCGATAATGGCGATATATGCGTTTGTTTTTTGAACGGGGAATTTACGCTGAAACGGGTAAAGAAAGAACAGGATAAATTATGGCTGCTCCCGTCGAATGAGAAATACCGGCCTATCGAGGTGCACCCGGACGATGAGTTGACCGTCTGGGGTAAAGTGCTCGCGTCGATCAACCTTTTCGTAAAGTTATGGTAGGTATCTGCGACGCGAATAATTTCTATATTTCGTGCGAACGTGTCTTTAACCCGGCTTTGAACGGTCGCCCGGCGGTGGTGCTGTCCAATAACGACCGTTGTATCATCGCGCGAAGCAATGAGGCGAAGGCCATCGGACTAAAAATGGGCCAACCGATTTATCAGGTGCGGGACACGCTTCGCACTTACAACGTGGCGTTGTGCTCTCCGAATTTTCCGCTGTATCAGGATATGTCCGACCGGATGCAGGCAATACTGAAACGTTTCGCCCCGACAATCGTTTATTCGATTGACGAAGCCTTTTTGGATTTCCGGGGTTTCGATCCCGGTAAACTGGACGCGCTCGGCCACACGATCAGCCGGACGGTACGGCACTCGACCGGGCTGCCGGTCAGCATCGGGATCGCACCGACCAAAACGCTGGCGAAGATCGCATCGAAGCTGTGCAAGAAGTATCCAAAACTGAACGGCTGCTGTTTGATGCACAAAGCGGAAGATATTGAAAAGGTATTAAAGAAATTTCCCGTCGGCGATGTATGGGGCATCGGGCCGAGGTATGAAAAAATGCTGAACGCCGCCGGAGTGAATACGGCCTACGATTTTACGCAGATGCCCCCGCAATGGGTACGCAAAAAAATGTCGGTCGTGGGACTGCGGACGTGGAAAGAGCTGCGCGGAGAACCCTGTATCGAGATCGACGAGATCGCCCCCGACAAGCAACATATATGCACGTCGCGTTCGTTCCCGTCCGAAGTGTCGGATTTCGACATGCTGCATACCGCCGTAGCTTCGTTTACGGCGACGTGCGCCGAAAAGTTACGCAGACAAAAGAGCGTTTGCGGGGAACTGTACGTGTTCATCTATACCGACTGGCACAAGGAGCAATCGCAAAGTTTCGAACGGCGCATCGTAAAACTCGTTACGCCGACGGACAGCACGTTGGAATTGACCGCTATGGCCGCCGACGCTCTGCGGCAGATTTACAGGAGCGGTTTCGGTTACAAAAAAGCCGGAGTGATTTTAGGGGATATTTCGCCCCGAACGGGCGTACAGGTTTCCCTTTTCGATCCGATCGACCGGGGTAAACATTCCCGGCTGATGTCCGTCATGGACGATCTGAACCGCAAACAGGGACGTGGGACGGTCGGCGTTGCGGCAGGGCGGCATAAACTGTTGGAGACGGTGCACGAACATCTGTCGCGGCAATTCACGACCGATATAAATGACATTCTGAAAGTAAAAGCCAAGGATTGATTTCAGTTAGCTGATTTCTCTATGATTCGCCGGTCCATCATATTGCGGGGCGACCACATGGCTTTTGAAACTTCGTAGGCTTCCATTCGCTCGGATGGAAATTTCCGAAACAGTGTCTTTATTTCTTGGTCGGGCAGATCGGGATCGAGCCAACGGTCCACGTTATTCGGGTCGATGATTAAAGGCATGCGAAACGGGCTATTGCCTCCGTTATGTACTTGGCTCATTAGTTCGTTTGCCCCAATGGTTATCATTGTATAGGATTCTATATCTTCTCCGGTGTCCGGGTCTTTCCAACTGCTCCATAATCCGCCGATGGAAAATATTTCGGTTTCGGGCAGGTGGGCGTAATAAGGCGCTTTCGTTCCGTCCGGATTATAATGGGGTTCGAAATATCCCGTTGACGGAATGATACAGCGTTTGTGTTCGATGGAAAGTTTATAGGGCCAAGTGTCGAACACTTTTTCCGCTTTGGCATTTTTGTACCAACCGCTTTTATCTTTCTGCTGCACCGTTTTCCAATCTTTCGTATTGTAGGGAATCAGGCCCCAGCGCATGGGCTTTAACTGTTCTTCGTCGGTCACGATGGCCGAAAAAGGACTGAGTATGGCGGGAACGTTATATGCTCCGTCGGTCAGGTCGAATATTTTTTCCCCGTTGCGGCGACGTTCCTCGACGATCTCTTTCCATGCTTCGATAATATCCGTTTTCCGCCCGTATTCCCGTGCGATTTGTTCGGCGTTTTTACTTTGAGAATTATTAAAACACATAACCGTCTAAAATTTAGGTGTCTTAATACCAAAAATTATTCCGCTTCCACACGTTTAATCATTCTCATTTTTATAGCCGTAATGGTTGCAGAAGGAACCTTTACCTGCATGTTTATTATATGGTCAGCTAATTCTTTCGCCCGAATCGGTTGATTAATACTGTCATATACATTAACCAACTCAAATAACGGAGCAAATTTTCCGGGACACATCTGCGATGCTAATTCAAAACATACTTTTGCTTGCATAAGATGATGTCGTTTTTTATAATTATCGCCTTTTAACATTTGAATATCACAGTCATTCAAATATTTTTCACAGCTACGAATTATTTCTGCGCTATTGTCCCAATATCTCATATTGTTAAGTAGCGCGGCGTAATTATAAAGGAAAAAAGGGTTATTGTGAAAGTCAGGGTGCAAATTTTCATATTCGGATAGAAGTTCTTTAGTCGTTCCGTGCTTTATCTGATTAATAGCTTGATTCCATTTGCGATCATAGTACATATTTTTCATATTGAACGACAATAAAACTATGGATAACAATGCAACTGCATGTTTGAAAATCCGAAATTTATTTGGCGATCGCTCTTGATAGTTATAGAGGGTGGAAGATAAATAACTTATGCAAAAACCAACGATAAGCCATGTAAACGGATACTGAAACGGGTATGAAAAACAGGAGAAAATAAAAACTGCGGCCAAACATAAGATCAATACAAACGATTCTTCATTTTTATTTTTTAAATAGCTTCGTATCAGACTTGCCGCCAATAGAAGTAATATCAAAAAGGCAATGATCCCGAATTCAACGATCAATAATAAAAATTCATTGAACGGATGTTTGACATTGTCGGCCAATACACCGAAATTACTTTCCGGGTTCTGTCCAAAATAACGGGCCTGATAAATTGACTGTAATAAAAATTATCGTTAGTTTTTCTTAGATCAATAAAATATTTGTTTGCTGTCTTTGTAAATAAAAATTCGGTTTTCATTTCCTGTCGTGATGTCATGTAGTCGCATTAGTGCATTTTTAGGAATATCTTTGTAAACGAGCGTCTTGTCGTTACGTCCCGTTTGTCTGCCGAGGGATACCCAGCCGCCGCTTCCCCAATAGAACAATTCGTAAAGTTCGTCCGGAACGACTCCATTATCGTCGGTATGAGGATAATAAACGATTCTTGTAATTTTAACCGGTTTCCCGAAATCCATTCCGACGTAATTGATTCCACGGGATGGGTCTTGTGCATAGTAAGTTATGCGGCTTCCGTCAAATAATTCACACAAACCATTTCCGTATATTCCCGGATTCCCGATAGGTTTACCGACGAGTTTCGTCTCATTCCCGTTTTCATCCGGTCCGTAAAATTCAATATCGGATATGAAACCGTGCCGACCTGCCGGAAAACTGTATATTCCATACCTTCCCGGTTGTGCATTTTCGATTTCGATTTCCTGACCATAGTGAGGTAATTTACCGATTCGATGAATGGTTGCCGTGTCGGACATATCGGCTTTATCTGCTACCTGAAAACAGCAATTCAGCATATCCAACGCATAGTATAGAATATGGCTTCGATAAGGAACTTTGCTGTAAAATACCGCTTCCGGTTCGGTTTCTTGTGACGCTTCCAACGGTACGATTTCTCCTTTCGCGTCGAGTAAAAAGGGCGAGGCCGCAGGAACGATTTGACCGTTTCTGTAATACGCAGGCATATAAACAATGTTTTTACCCATCTTTTCAAACCGCACCGTACCGTTGCTTTTGATTTTCCCCCATGCTACCGGCGTCCATGAATAAGTTTCGGGAACATAACAGCACAAATAAGCGAATCGTTTATCAACCGAATCTTTGTCCAATCGGATCTTTACGTCTGTGCACTCGATGTATTTGTCCGATATATCTTCAAGTCCGGGATTATTGAAAAATTCGGGAATGTTTATAAATCCGGATATATTTGCCAAATTATCTTTCTGTATCGCATAATTTTCCCGGAATACTTTTGGAACGGTTCTGCACCAGCGAATAGAAACGTTTTCAGGTATGCCGTCGAAGAAATCGAAATGACGATTGAACCAAAACATATCGCTGATAATTATACTTTGGGGGCCGTCGTATTGGGTTTGTTGATTGTCATAGTATTTGGACGGTTCGTCGCCGATTATTTCCGTCCATGAATGGGCTGCGTTGGAATTTCCCCAATACGGGATAAGATTAAAAGCGGCGGGAATACCTAAACTTCTGAGTGTGGAAATAACGGTGTAGTTGGCTTCAGCGCAAGAACCCAGCCGGGCCATCGTGTAATTATATTTGGTCGTTGGTTGTAAAAATGGATATTGTAGTAAGAAAATACCATCCTGCCGGAAGTTATGTTTTATTTGTTTATCAATGGATTTCCCGATTTGAATAAACGATTCTGTTTTTAGAGTATCGGCGATATGCTTGTAACATCCAAACAGATATGGGAACACGTCAGCCCAAAACGTATTATCACATTTATACGGTAAAATGAACTTACAAAAATCAGAGAAGCCAATATTCCGGGTTTGCGGATTATTTTGCCATGCTTCGAATGAGTTGTCAATATGACTTATCAGAAAATCAGAAGTAAGTATTTGCAGATCATAATTATACAACGGAGTTGGGGATGGAGAACCGGCTGTTTTGTTCTTTATGCTATCACATAGATAATACATCATGGTTGGGCCATAATCCCCGTGATTCTTCAGATAATTTATCAGAGCATCATAATACGGCTGTACCGACATAATGGACGTACTGTCTATGCTGCATTTGTTTTTCATGTTGGAGATCAGAAACTTTGCAGCTTTAAGTTTTTGAGGGTCACTTTGATAATGAACTAAAACTTTTTCGAACTCCATACGGTTAAATCCAGCTTGTTCTAAAGATTTCTGCAACTGCTTTTCAGAATCCCGGCATGAGATCAATGATAATACGACTATAAGTGTAGTGCAAATTATATGTTTTGTCATTATTTGATAATTAAATAATAGAATATATCGAAGATTGATTTGGGTGTTGACAGTTCGAATAGTTAAGTATGATGTGGAAAGGGATGGGCGGTATAAGTTAATCCCGTTCAGGAGACTCTGGTTGTGGCAGGATAAGGTACAATGGTTAAATCTATATATAGACTTAACCATTGTACTTTTCGGAGAATACAGAATTAGGAAATTCCGATTTCAATTCTTCAGGAATTTAAAGTATTAATCATAATAATTATATATAGTTTTTTTTTAAGATACATCCTTTCTCATCGCTTCATTATTATTGTAAAGTTGAAACAACTTGTGTGATCCAGTTGTACATATCCTCCAAAACTTGAGGAGAAATAGTTTCTGTAATTGACCCGTATTCGGAAATACGTCCTGTTTGAGCGGTTTGAAAAAGATGATTTAAATTCGGATATTCAATTATCGTCACTTTATCATTTCCATTATTATGTACGCCTTTATATATAGCGTTCAAATTCAGAAAAGAATTTACTTGCAAATCTACTTCGCCATTAATAGCGAGCACCGGACATGATATTTGGGCAAGATCATATATCGGATTATGTTTCAAAAAATCTTTTAAATAATAAGACACTGGAGTCTTTAACAATAAAGTAATATTTTTTTTGAGTTCATCCGGCAAGTCCAAAGGATTGTTAGTATAAACTTCTTGTATTAATGATTGTAGATTATCTAAAATGTATTCTGTCGTATATGTTTTGTATATATCAAAAACCCTCTGTAATAATGCACAATAACTACTTGAAATTTCCTCAGAATACCCTTCTGCCAATAATATATCTCTATTCTGGATCAACATGAGGGAATCTCCGGGGATCCCCATGCCCGCCATCGAAATAATATATGATATAGAAGGATTTCTTGCCGCTGCCATAAATGCAATTGTTCCTCCTTCGCTATGTCCTATAAGTCCTATGCGTGTTGTATCTAAACCGGGAACTGTTTTCAAATAATTTACTGCACTCATGGCATCAAACATATACCCTTCCATACTTGTTGAATCGGCGCGTCCTTTCGACCAATTATAACCTCTGTCATCGTAACGCAATACCGCTATCCCTCTTCTTGAAAGATAATCTGCGATCACTCTAAATGGCCGGTGATCAAAGATTTCTTCGTCTCGATTCTGCAATCCTGATCCAGAAATTAATACCACTGCAGGAAATCCATTCATTTTATTAGGAATTGTCAGAGTACCAGCGAGGTAGAAGTTTTCTATCTCATTCTTAAAAACAATGTTTTTAGACTCATAATTATATGGGGGACGAGGTTCCTGCGGCCTATCAAGTTTATTGAATACACATGTCAAAGATTTTCCATTTTGCACGATATTCCCCTCAAGGGTATTTTCAGATGTAAAAGTACCTTTAAAATTTAGATTGAATGGGGTTATCTTGATATCCACATTTTTATCTTCTACTATTATGGACGTAATCGGAATTCCATATTTATGCTGATTAGGGCTATCAGCTACCCCACTGATTGAATCAGCATGAATCTCAATATTAAAGATTATAAAGAAAGGCTTATCATCTGATCCTATATTACCCTTCCACCGGCCTCCCATATCATTTGCAGATAAATGAAAAGCATAAAGCATTAAAAAAATTATATATATCCATTTCATAGAAATATGTTTTAAAGATACCTTGCAGGAAATTAATATTGGTTTGTAGAAAAGTATTCTATCTTAAATTTTCGGTCGCATATGGCAATAAACTCAAGCTTAAAGTAGCGGTTTGACGGCTCTACCATTCTCAATATCAATTACCGCTACAATTTCGCTATAATCTGAATTACAATATATAAGCCCTTTGTCTTTTAGAGAATTAATTGTGACATATAATTCATTATCCGTCGAACAAGTTATTTGATTTGTTAGAGTCTTAAATGAAACTACCTGATCATTACATAAATAAAGTAATTTTGCTTCCAATGAATTTTCATGAAATTCAATATTCGTAATTTCATTTCCTTTTACATATTCAACGTATTTGTATATCGCATCATTTTTAGATATAAAGTATTCATGTTTATTAGTTAGATAAAAATACTCGATTTGCCTGAAAACCTTCCACATGTAATTAATGTCCGTTTTATGGTAGGTAAAAATATCCCATCGATCATTTTCATCAATAATATGTTCTAAAAAATCATATGCTGGTTGGGTATATGAATATAATGGTAACTGATTCTTTAGCTGGGGGAAATATTTACTTTTTGAGTTTACATGAAGGTTTATCAAGCGATGCTGGAAAATCTCAGGTCTTATAAAGAACCTCAGATATTTCAAATTATCAATGGCTTCGTGTATATCGTCAAGCGTTTCATCGGGAATATTCGTTATGACATTTAAAAATGTAAGTGGTCTACGGTATTGAGTCGAAATTTTAGCATAAAAAAGATTACTCGCAAAAGTGTTTTTTTTATGAATTTTTTTTAAAAGATTATTACTTGTACTTTCATATCCAATTTGCACATAATCAACTCCAATCTCGTACATTTTTTTTATAATAGAATGGTTTAAGTCTTTGGTTATAACTTCTGCTGCAATTATCCTAAAATCAGGGTAGATTTTTTTAATTTTAGCTAAAACTTTAAGTAATGTCTCAAATTGTTGTAAGTCTGTTCCTATAAAATCATTATCTAAAAATTCAAACTCATATACACCATAATTCTCAATCATATAAACGATTTCTTCATATAGTTTTTCGGTGGATTTGAGTCGGTATTTATAACCTCGATTTAGATAACAAAATTTACATCTGTTCCAATGGCAGCCGCGACTTCTTTCTATAGGAATAACACAAGATCCATAATAATTCAATTCCTTTTTTTGGAGAAAATAATCAGAATAATCAGGAAAATAATCCGCAGAAAGATCTGAAAAAAAATTGTTCTGGCGTGTCGTCATAATTTCTGAAGTCTTATCTCGGTAAACAATATTGCCAATGTTACTCAGATTACCTCCGTTTTCTATAATATCAACCAATTGAATAATTGGAATTTCTCCTTCACCCCAAACAGCTATATCAAATTCTGGAAAATTCTTTAAAAAAGCTTTAGCTTCTTTCGGAGTATCTATACCACCAATTATTATCGGAATATGTGGAACAATACTTTTTAGTTTTTTAGCTATTATTGAAGAAACTATCCATCCATCCATTTTCAATGAGAATCCCCAAAATAATACATTCTTCGAATGATACTTATAAATTATATCTTCAATAGTCTGATCAATCTTATCTACATATTCATTCATATGTTGATCATAAAAATCAGGAGCGGTCATTAATTTTGATGGAATTGCTTCTTGAATAATTCTTTTCAAAGATTGGCGTAAACTTTCTTTCTTTATTTTATGAATATAATAATTCACATAAACTGCATGATCAAAAAAAGATTTATTACCACTTGTGAAATATTTTTCAATCTTATTAAAGATTAGATTCCAGTAAATTATAGTAGATTTATAACCATTTTTTGAAAGCCATGATTTCAATATCGATAGGCCCGGAACAGGTATTTTCAAAGATGCAGGCGGAACGCAGTTTAGTATAATTCTTTTTTCACTCATATAACAACATTTATAATAATATGAATGTCTATAAATTAGTAAATTATAACTATTTGTAATGATACTGTACTTTATTCTGAAGATTCGATTTTATCCTATCGTATGGACAGTACCTCTATTACTTATAATGTCGTGATCTTCCAGCAAAATTGTTTTCTCTATACAAAATTAGATTCAAGATTGGATAAAAGTTAATTATTTTTATCCAATCTTGAATCTAAAATTATCACATACTTATTCCATAATTTGCCTCTAACTTCCTTTTGAGCAATGCTTTTGTTTCTTCTTTGAATTTATCTGATGCTTCAGGATAAAAAACCTCCATAATTTGTTCAACAGGTTCATCGACCAAAACTTTGTAGATTTTTTCGGAATCCATTTCGTTAAAATTGTCAGTCCATAGTCTTAATGTGGGTACACTTTTGTTAAGCCCTCTCATCATCATTGCCTTGGAACTTTCGCCCCAGAAAAGATTTTCTGTATTCCAGACCCAACTTTCGTTGTTAATTGCTGTTTCAGTATTAATCGCTCCTTCATCTGTGACAGCATATCCGTTTTCATGTACCAAATAGGCTTCATCTACGGCGACTTCTTCATGAGCGACTATAGCTTCAACCGCTCCTCCAATTGTGACTGCTACAAGAGGGACTTCAACAGCCTGCCGGGGAGCAATAGCATCGTTTTCAAGCGGACCCGGTAACGGGCCATATTTTTGCTCGTACTGTTCTAACCTCTGAAGGTAAGCATTGTAATCCTTTTCTGTTTTAAATCTGTCACGTAGCGGAACCTTACTGATTGAGAGTTGGGATTTATTGTAACCTTTTTTGACTGTGACATTAAGGAACGCCTTAAGATCATTATTCAGTATTGCTGTTCTTATCTCTGGATCCGTAAACGCTTTTAAAAAAGTAACATCGTCTTGTGTTAAATTAATGTTCAACTGTTTCTTTACGTCATTAACATATAGTTCTGGATTTTGCTGGAATTGCAGGGCGGCGGCTTCATCGAGCGTGAATTGTTGGATCAATACAGTTATGGCACGAGTATAATTAACTACGTCATCAGTATAACCCATCATTGAAAGATTAAAGAATGTCTCTCCACTTTTAGTATTAGGAGCAAAGTTTCCATACAAATTATCATCTAAATTGTAGTAGTCTGTGTTACATGAAGTTTGCGCCAACCCGATGGAGATAATGCCAATAGCTCCGGTCAAACCGGTTTTTACGAGGTTTTTAGTTTTCTTCTTCATCTCTTAATAAATTTGATTAGATTATTTTCCTATATATAATTTGGTGTATTATTTCCTTTATTCTCTTTAATATTAAAATTAGTCTTTAGCATCTTAGCTTTGAAAATTATGCTTTGCAGTTCATCTTTCATTATTTCTTTTAAAGTAGTTGCATACTCAGGTTTAATTAATTCGATGCAATAAGCACAAGTGTGATTTTTCGGTGTGAATTCTTTCCCTATATGCTCACATAGTTTTTTTAATATATAAGCAGGTCCATGAGTATAAAGCCATATTTTATACAGGTCATTAAACTGGTTGTAATAGAGTTCTTTTATCGAAATGGAAGGGTCTGATATGTCTCCCAATTTAAGGAATTTGTTGTATTCTACGGTTAGCCCGCAACATGCCAACATTTGTGAATATGGGTTAATAGTAATCGATTTGAAGATTTCAGTGCAGCGTTCAAAATTTTGTTCGGGAAGGAAATTTTTACTTGCTATATTTTCATAATATTTTTTGAATGGCATCCATGCGCCAGAACTACACATAACTTTTTTTTCATTAATTAAGTCAGCAAGAGTTTCATCATTTTTCAATCTCTCTGAAGTGTAATTTCTGTCTGTTGCAGCTTCAATGTTAATTAATACTGTCATAAATCCAAGATCGCACGCTGCTTTTGCTGCGGTTATTATTTTTTCGACCTTAACGAATTTCTGATGATCGTCACCGGTACTAAAATTTAATTCGGTTAAACCCACATCCTTCAATTCTTTTAGTCTTTTATAGGCTGTTTCATAAGAAGTTGCCCAGTGAGCATTGGTTACAATTCGCGTTACAGTTTTATACTTATCTGTGACGTACTTAATGACATTAACCAGATCTTCGCCAAGAAGAGTACACTCACCTCCGGTAAAAACTACAACTTTAATTTTGGGGAAAGCTGCAAAACTATTATCGATGTGACTTATCATGGTATTATAATCCATAATCTCTTTTATATTAGGATTACAACCTATGCAACAATTTTCACATGCAGCGGTACATTTATGAGTCGGAGAAATTGCCAAAATCGATGGCTTGACATTGAATAAAGTTTTTACTTGCATAAATTCTGATATTAAATTGTTAGTAGTTTATTGAATTGCATTGAAGTTCTTCATGAATTTTTGCGAGTTGACTTATCATGCTTCGGGTGGCTTCTGATTCAATTTTAATTGGAGCCTTCAGACAATAAGAAATCGTCTCGCAAGCTTTTTTGTATTGACCTGTATCGTAATAAAACATAGCTAATTTAAATTTGGGATATAATTTATTAGGAGTGATTGCTAGAGATCGTTTGAAATGGCTTTCCGCTTCGTACAATTGTTCAGTTTCTTGATAAATCGTTCCCAATATATTATGAAATTCAGAGAGATTGAATTTTTCAGCACCGACTTTACTGATGTATAAAGCGTGATCTATTTCTCCTTTTTTATAAAGAAAATTAGCGTAGTCATATAAAAAAAAAGCATTATATTGAAGATATTTATAATGTTGTTTGAACGTTTGGGAATCTCTAAATTCGTACCTACTCAAAGATATAAATTCTTTTTCTTGCGTCCAAATCTTATAATGATAAATTATCTGCTTATAATTGCAATAGCACAACCATGATATACAATAAATACATGATATAATCAAAATTCCTACAGATTTTTTTAGTGGGATTATCAATTTGGTATCATTTGTTTTATCTGCCAAGAAAGCAATGAATAATATTTGTAGAGGAAGAACTTGAAATGGATAGGAAAAAAAAGCAGAAATGAATAAGACTATTGTGGCATATCTGTAAATAGATTTATTCCGAAATAAATTACATATAGAAATTCCAGATATAGCAACAAAAAATAAGAAGCCTATAAAACCTTTTTCTGTGAGAATGTTTAAATAGTCATTGAATGCATATTTAACAGGTTCAGCTAATAACGTTTCTTTAGTTGTCAGTTTATTATTGAGAAAATATTGTTCTTGTGCTTGAGTAAATCTTCGAGGGAAATTTCCCTGTCCACATCCAAAAATGGGATTCTGAGATATTGCGATAACCGAAATTTTCCATATATACAGTCTTCCGTTTGCAGAAACAGGTTTTATCAAAAAAAGTGTAATTCCAAACACGCAAAATAAAATTAGAAATGATAGTCCTGTTATTTTTTTATATTTCCTAAATGTGGATTGGAATTTCGTTGAAGACATGAGTATCAAACTATAAGAAAAAACGACCCCAACAAAAGCAGCCCGACTTAATGTTATAAGTAAAACACTTAGTGTTAAAAAATAACACAACAACACTGTTATATATAAAATCCTAATTTGCATGTTTCGGATTTTGGGAGAACATGATATATCCCAATCCGGATGTTGAATTCTTGTGGCTTGAAAATGTTTGGTAAGATATGTGAAAGATAAAATATGTATTACTCCCAGAAATATTCCATATGGACCTGAATTGAAGAAGCTTCCGGTAATTGTATTGTATGAATTAAAGGAGTTTAACAAGTTGAAGTACTGCAATATGCCAAATAATGACTGGGGAATTCCTAATGAAATAATGGTAATAAAAATTATCGAATCGTTGTTTATAAAAATACCATAACATCGAAATGCAACATACAAGAAAAATAAATACAGGTAATTGTATTGAATAGGAGTAAAGTTTATGCCATTTAATATACTTCCTTGTAATAATGTATATAAGACGGCGCATGAACATAATATGTCAATAATATTCAATCTAAGTTTGCCATTTAAAGCAGTATATAATAATATGAATGTTAATAAAATGGATATTAATATTATAAGCCAATTTGTTTGTGGGCCGATATCTTCATAGCAAGGTAATATTATTGTCATAAATAATAATATTACTGTTATGGTCATTAAGTATTGTAATAGATATTTCAAGATAAATATAAGTTTATGTTTTAATTCTAAATAAAACTCAAACAGAAATCTTATGATTTTGGGAACGTCCGGAATCTTCTATAAACGGTAATTTGGATCAGGAAAACCATGACCATTTTCAAAAATAGCAAAAATTAATTAAATTATATACCTTCGCTTGTGAATGAAATACAGTTTATGTTTCAGTCTCCTATAAAACTGGTCAGCTTGTCTTGTGGACGGTATTGTTCATGGAAAATGAAAGTTTTGATTGGATGCGTTTCTGATCGTTGAGGATTTTAATCAGGCCAGTAGTGCAGATGACCTTATTCAAAACTTTGAGGTCTTTATAAGGACGGAAAAGAGATGTAATACGAAATATAGTTTATAACCATATGCAATATCTTAAAAAGATTGTAAAGCTGGCTTTTGATTCTGGATTGATAAGAAGATTTTCTTTGGGGTTTTATAAGATGAAAAAGATAAAATATACATCATACGCGGTATGCGTGTTATGCTCGATTATGATTTGGCCGAATTATACCAAGTAGAAACTAAAAAAATGAAACAGGCCGTACGACGAAACATAAAACGTTTTCCTTCGGATTTTATGTTTGAAATTACCGAAAACGAATACCGTAACATACAAAATATCTGTTTGAGGTCACAAAATGCGACCCCAAGTTGGGGCGGTTTACGGTATATGCCTTTCGCATTCACGCAATTATGTAAATGTTTACATAATCTTCTTGTTGACATAAATCCAATGTTGCGACCGCAGGATTAGCGGCGTTTCACAATCCCCGGAAACTTAGCAAAGATTTGGCGTAACAGTAAGTACAATCATGGTAACATCCCCGTCCATACAAATCTAAGCGAGTAGGATAAGTACACCTTTCGCCTTCTGCTCCCGATACTGTTTTGTAGAATGACTTAAATTCGTCGGTCGTTGTTTTCTGCGTCATATTACCTACCGGATTTTTATATGGTTCTTTTTGATGGGTACGTCGGTGGCATTTACGACGATCCGCTGTGGTTTTGCGGTATCCTGCGTTTTTTCTGTTTGTGTTGACCGCCCTTTTACTTGGTCTGTGAAAAAGTTTTGATATTCTTTATTTTCACGGGAATTGAGCGTTTTATTATATTCCAATTTATTGCGGTGACAAAAAACCGCTTTCCGAAACGACATGATGTTTTCCGGAAAATAACCTTCCCTCGCTCCGATAAAATGTATATTATTTTTAAGAGTTTGAAAAGGCATCAGGTTTCGCATTTCCATATACCACTCTTTAGGAAAATCGAAATGAACCAGAAAATTCATCGGGATAGGTCGGGACGGGTCTGTGTTTTCAACTTTGTCTCGAATATAATCGTTAAAATTTTTATGGCTCGTAGAAAAGTCGCATATCTTACTTTCTTTGTTTAGAGTGGCAAAAACATGCTGACGTTCTGCGGTGTTAGATGTTTGTTTCATTATTTTTTCAAGGTTTTTTATTAGTTTTTAGTTTCCTATAACCGGAATTTGAATTGCGCCGTCGTCCCATTCATTCACGGTTATTGTTACTCCGGTCGATGTGATGTCAATGTCGATAGGAATTACAACGTCTTTGTCGTTATGAAAGTCGATGCCGGTATCGTTTTGCTCCAGATATTCGGACAGGGATATATCGGTTATCGTCTCATTACCGGCACGGATCAGCATGTGGACGGGGCTATCTTTTTCGAACCGCTGCGTGCTGAATAGAGCTATAAGCCGGTTTTCGGGTGTTTTTCGGAGATAGGGTTTGTAGGATATTTGTTCGGGAAGCGATTCCCCCACGAAATTTACGCCTGATGGAATCCCGGTAAACAACACTGTAAAATCTTCGGAAAGGACATTGAGTTTGTCTGCGCCGGTAACTGTCAGGTCGATTTGGTAGAACAGCTTGTCGAGGTCGATAGAACGGACGACCGGTTTTCCGCGTGTGACATGATAACGGTTCAGGCTGTGGAATAATTTATCGGACGAACGTGTGCTGTCATGCAAATAGGCTTTCAGGTCTGAGAGATGTGATTTTCCGGGCGTGAGTTCTTCAAATTCGGTTTTTTCCGCATTGGCAAATGACACAACTGTATAGTAGCCGTCCGGCACGCCTGATAACAGGGTATATCCGAAAGTGTCGGGTAAAGCGAATCGGTTAAAACTTTCCGACCGGATAAACAGATCGGTTTGATCGAATAAAAACGTGGTTATTAAATCGACTTCTTCCGGAAAGGTATTTATTCCATCGTTATTTATGTACTGATAATTCACAATTAAAGTCGGTTTCGGGTTTATTTCGATGTCCGTTCGCTCTTTGAGGGAACAGGCGCAAAGCACTACTACAAGGAAAAAAATCATTATTCGTTTCATAGGGTTACGTATTATTGTACGAGTTCGGTTAATTCGGGATCGAGCCGGGCGCGGAATTTCATTCTCGGTTCGGCTTCGGCAGCCCGCGCAAAATGTTCGGCGGCTTCGTCGCGCAAGTCCAATCGCATGGCTACAATCGCGTGCAGATAATCGTTTTCGGGACCGGCGGGAAGTTCCCGCACGATTTCATAAGATGTGCGGTCGTAACCGAGCGACAGCAGGGCGATCACGCTGTTACGGTCACGGTACGGATAAAGTACGTTCATCGCTTCGGTGTAACTGCGCCTTTTGAGCAATTCCACACCCCGCGCATACAGCGTATCGGGTTCGGTTGTGTGCACGGTGTCCTGAATCATACCCCTGCGCCGTAGGTTATATTTGAACGCGACGGATCGCAACTGCGGGTACAGTTTTCGCCGGATATAGGCATAATCCTGCGGATGCCGTTCCCGGATCTGCTTTTCGCGGATGTCCGGGTTGTGTTCGCTTTCGATAATCCGGCGTATCGGTTCCCGATTGTCGATGCTGTCGTCGCCGAGGATCAGCCGGTCGAGTTCCGTCCAGTCCTCGGCGTTCCGCCGCACAGTTATCATCGTGTCGGTCTGCCGCCCGAAATGCCCGGAAAGATAATCCCTGAGCGCATAGCCGCGATCCCTCGCCAGCGCATCGTTTCGGACATACGGGCCTTCCGGCGACGAGGAAGCGGTCAGCGTGATGCTGTCGATGTAAAATTCTTCCTGATTGATAAGGCTGTCCATCAGCGAAACGATCCGGTCCAACTGCCTGCGGTTGTCGCCGAGCGTATCGGCGATGGCCGTATCGTTCGCCCGAAACGTCACGAAATTCCGATCCCGCACGACCGCGTACTTGTCGATCACTTTGATCTGGTATCGCGGCAGCGTATCGACGAAAGAGAGCATCGAGGAAATCGTGTATTTGATCGTGTCCGAGGGCGGCAGCCGGTAACTGCTTCCATCGAGGGCCTGCACCCGCCCGTCGAGCGTTACGGAAAGCTGTTTGCCGGTGTCCTCGGTTTTCACGTCCTGCGAGTAATAGTAAACGATCGTTTCGTTTTGACTGACGACCGAATCCAACCGGGCATCGGTCGCATACGGGAACTTTACCAATTGCCGGTACGCCCGCTCGATCCTGCCATTCCAATAGGCCGTATCGGAGCGGTACGATAACAGGCGGCTGCGGTACTTGTCGAATTGCCAGAAGTCGCGTTCCTGCACCCGGCTGTAAAGTCCCCCGCGAATTACGAGTTTTTCCAACGGAGTATCCGCTCCGTTGTTTTGCAGGCGCGGCGTTATGACGATTCCGAAACATTTGCTTTGCAGTTCTTCGGGGACAGTGATCCGAAAGTCGATGGCGACTTTTCCCAGACGTTCGACCACGACACGGCTTTTAGCCACGACTTCGACCTCTTGCAAATCGACGGACATAACCCGCTGCCCGTCGCTGTCGGTCACGGCTTCGCCCCAATAAACCGAATCCCCCGTTAAGGGCCGGGCCACGCGGGTATAGTTCGGTTTGTAGGCTTCTTTCGGGGTTTCGGCCTGTTTTTCCCGGATCAGCGAAATCCCGGCGCTCGCTTCCCTGCGTTCCAAACGGCGCATCATGGTACACGACAATACGCAAAACAGCAAAGCGGACAGAAATAGTATTTTATAGATTTTCATAGGATTACGGAAATTAGAACAGGTATGAGAAACCGATCTCGGCTTTCGACGGCAGTACCGTCAGCCGCCGGTTATGACGGATCAGTTCGTCGTCGCTCCACGGCGTAAAGTAATCGCGCCGGGTATCGTTGGTATAAAAAAGGCCCGCGCCGATCTCGGCGGTCAGGCTCCAGCGTTTACTAAGCAGCCACGAATAACCATACGATACGCCCAGACCGACGACGAATCCTTTGTAGTGCAGCCTTCGGTTTCCGATGTCGTAGCGTCCCCCGGCGGCGTGTATGCCGAGAAACGGCCCGACATTGGGTTCGAACCGCCAGAACCGCACTCCGGCCTGTCCGATCAGAAACGTAGTTCGGAAAGAGGAAAAGCGCAGCGGATTCCAATAGAGGGTCAGATCGAGCGACGTTTTTTTAGAAACGGCAACGTCCATTCCCCCGCTGATCGTCCCGGTAGCTAAGGCCAGCGTATTGAACCGCACGGCATAGAACTGCGCGGACGCTTTTTGCGCTGCGACCGTCAGCAGAGCGACCGCAGCGATGGTAAGGAATCGTTTCATAACCATTGCTATTTATCCAACCTTACCATTTCCTGACCGTAACAATAGTATTGCACCGATGGATCGTCCGGGCGGGTCACTTCCACGGTGGTCAGCGCAAGCCCGCTGATCGTGTAACCGTGCAGCAAAATGTAACTGTAATTTATGTTGCCGTAACTGTCGCAATAATATTTCGGCCCTTCGTAATCGTTGTAAACTACCCGCGTCCAAAATGATAGGCTGGACGGCGATAAGGTGCAGTTGTAGGTTTGCGACGGTTTTCCCTTAGTCGTTGGCGGAACCATTGTATTAACCATGCTGTAACCGACTTTGTACATTACCGGAAGCGTATGCAGCGGCGGCGTTTCGCACCGTATTTCGAACTCGATATAGCTGTCCAGACGCGCCTCGTTACCCGATACGACTTTCTGCGTCCCCCACGTAAATTTCGAACGAACATAGATCGTCAGCCGTTCCATCGTTACATTCTGGTCAATCGTTTTGGTCTGGCCGTTGGTATCGGTTACAGTAAAGCGGATCACGGTTTCCCCGACCTGCGTTCCGTTGTAGTAGAACGTATGCGTCCCGGCAGCCAATGATAAACTCGACCCGCTGGCTACGGCGTTCGTCGTCGTGTTGTAATAGAGCGTTCCCGCACCTTTTACCAATTCGCATTTGACGCTGAATTTTCCGGCATAGTCTTTCTCGGAAAGCGACAGCGTGAAATACTGGTTTTTGTGGCACTCTTTATTGATGAAGTTCGATACGCTGCCCGTAATCGGGTTATTGGCCTTGTATGCGGTCGTCAGTTCTTTGGTCAGCGCATACCCGTAGCGGTCCGTGACGGTAAACCCGATCCGCACGTTTCCCGCTGCGGCCTGCGTATAGGCAATCGGAATCTGCTTCGCGCCGTTTACCGCCGTAATCGAAATCGGCGTATCCTGCGCGTAAGACTGTCCGTTGATTTTAAGCGTTCCCGATCCCTCGTAAAGCCGGTATTTCAGTTGGTAGGTTTCTCCGGCATTGTTCTGCGTTACGAGCGCGAGCGTCGTGGACAGCGTTTGGTTCGGAGCGTAGAGCGCACCGACCGCGCCCAGTTGCAGTTCCGCCGACGATACGCGGGTGTCGATGGTATTCTCGCCCGATACGACGGCGTTCAGGGTATATCGCTTGTTTCGGCGGACATTGAAATCGTCGGTCGTGTTCTCGCCCAGATAAACGTAATAATCCAGTTTTTTGCCGGATGCCTGTCCCTCGATATGAATATAGGTCGCCCGCGCCGGTGCTTTCGTCCGATCGCGCTGAGTCTGCGATGTGATGGACGGCACTTTTCCCTGTAAGTTTTCCAACAGGTAAAACGAACGGGTCAGCGAACTGCCCGTAAGGGCGATTTTCGGGTAGTTTATCAGCTTGCCGTCCGACGCTGGCGCGTTGTCCGCAAAGTACAATCCGGTATTGGGCGCGGATACGACTTGGGCGGAACTGAGTGTGATCCGCCCGGCGAGTGCGGCGGCGACCGACAGTTTCAGGTCGATCCGCGCCACGATCCGCCGCAGGGTAACGGGCACGGTCATGGCCGCTTTGACCGAAAAGGACGTTTTCGCAGATAGAGGCAGCGCAGAGCCGGTTTCGAGCGCCGATTCGCTGCCGACGGTACGGGCCGACTGTTCCACTTGTGTGCGGGGCATGTTTCCCAGATCGGCCCCTGCATTGGCGATCACGAACAGGTCGTAATCGCCTACGGTCAGTTTGCGGGTAATGTTCGCCGATCCCGCCGAATAGATGTGCTCGTCCTTTCCGGCGGCGTTTTTACAATACAGGTACAGGTTCAGGTCTTTGACCGTTTTTTCCTGTGCGTCGCTCAGGGCTTTCGCTGGTTCGTCTAATGAGGGGCACTCCACTTGGAAACAGACGGGAATCTCGGTTGCAGTCTGCGGTCCCTCGGTATGTACCAACTTTGAACATCCGCAGATGGTTGCGGCCCAAAGAATCAATAATAGATGCGTTTTCATAGTGTCGTTATTTCGGTGGTGTAAGCAGCGTGTATTCTATCGTGTTGTCGGCGGCGCTCGTTATCTTGTACGAGGTAATAGAAGCATCTTCGCGGTGTTCGCCCGTTGCGTAATTTTGTTTGGGAACCATGTAAAAACCGGGAAAAATAATCTTGGAACCCATGCCCGCATTATAGCCGATACAGCTTGCGGCATACGTTATCAGGGCTGTATATCCGGTTTTGCTTCCGGCGTTGATCGTAACCTCGCCGTTTTTGTTTTGCGTTGTGATCGTCGGGGTTAGCGAGGTTTTGTATTCCCCTAACTTGTATTGTAAACCAATATTGAGTGACACCGGTTTTACGAGGGCTTTATCTGCGGACGCAAGTAACCGGACTGTGAAATTCTTGTAGTATATCCCGGTGTATCCGTCGGACGTTACGCTCGTTCCGCTGGGCTGGATATGGGCGAAGTCCGGGGTTATATTGATTTTGTACGGTGCGATCCCGTCGTAGGTCTTTTCGACGACGGACGCTTGCCCGTTCGCGCCGGTAAACGTCAGCCGGAACGACACCGTGCCGATAGCGGTCGGCGTAAAGTTGAATGGAAAAGTCAGCCCCGTCGATGGATTGTTTGAGCCGCTGGTCAACGATTGTCCGTCCGTCAGTTTGATACTGCTTCCGTAGTACATATCCCCTGCGCCTTTCAGCAATTCGTATTTAATATTAAATCCGGAAGTGTTGTTTTGCTGATTGGTATTGACGGAGAATTTCAGCGGTGTATGCGCCGTTTTGCTCCAACTGTTCTCACTGAATACCGTCGTTACCGGATAAGACTGTTGACAGTAAGTAGTCAGCTCCAGATAGGTAATATATCCCTGATCGTCCGAGACGGTAAAGCGTATGCGGATCAGTCCGGAGCGATTTGGGACCAACGTAACCGGAACCGTGCGGGCTTCGTTTCCTTTGCAAAAAGGCATGGCCGCGCCGGGGGTCCATGCGGAGCCGTTTACGGTCAGCGTTCCGCCGCCCTCGGCGAGCATGGCCGAAAGGTAGATTTGACGGGCGGGACTGTTCGTGCATTTTAGGGTTACGCTCGATGTGACCGTTTCCCCGACGTTGCACGGGTTTTTGATCGCCCCGAACGTCAGATCGACCGTCGATACGCGGGTGTCGATAGTATTGATTCCGCTGATGTTGGCCTGTACGACGTACTGATGATTCCGTTGGATATTGAAATCGTCGATATTGTTCCCGCCCAGATAGATATAATAGGCAACCTGCCGCCCGTAGGTCGTGCCCTGCACGTACAGATAGGTAGCCCCGACGGGTGCGTTCGACGGGTTTTTGTCTTTCTGGTCCTTGATCGCGGCATTAATGCCTTGCAGGTTTTCGGGCACGTAGTAAGTTCCGGAAAACGTATTGCCCGTGATGTTTTGTTTCGGAAAGTTCAGCAATTCCCCGGATGTCCGGTTGTCGGCGAAATAAGAAACCGAACGGGGTGCGTTCATTAGTTGTACGGTCTGCAAGACGATCTGGCCCGATACTGTCGGGGCGATGGTAAGCGAGAACTCCACTTTGGCCGTCAGGCGAACCAACGATACCGGAATCACGGCATTTTGATTCGCCGTAACCGGCTGCCGGGCCGACATGGGCAGTGCGTCGTTTCGCGTCAGGTCGGATTCGTCTGAAATATTCAGGGCGCGGGTTTCGGCCTGCTCCCGCGTCAGTTCGCCGAGGTTCCCGCCCGCATTGGCGATCACGAAAAGGTCGTATTCCCCTTTTACGAGGGTCGCGTCGATCCGCTGGGTCCCGTCGTTGGAATAGATGTGTTTCGAAATATCCGTTGTTTTGTGAAACAGGTAGACGTTCAGGTTACGGATCGCTTTCTCCTGCGACGGGTCGAGCGCACGGGTGGCGATTTGGGTCTCCGGGCAGGATACGGCAAAAGTGACGGTTACGGAATCGCCGTCCGGAAGTCGGGCGGCATCCCCGGTCAACGGGCTGCACGAACAGTACAGCGCGAACAGCGAGATTATCAGATTATAAAAGGTTGTTTTCATCGTGAAGTCGGAATAAAGGGCAGAAGCGAAGGCCACTGCCCCGGTTCGATTTAAGAAAAACTTATTGGCCCAGATTAACCGATTGGGTTACGGGAGTTTCCCAATCCGCGACGGAAACCGTTACTGAAACATTGTTTCCGACCAATCCGTTCAGTACGGCATTGACTTTATAATATCCGTTGCGTTCGATCTGTCCGCCCGTTTTGCCGTCCAGTTCCACACTGTACGTCATAGCCGCCTGATCGCCTGTCGTGGAGTAGTTACCATCCAGATCATACGTCGCGTTCATTTCCAGCAATACCCGGCTTCCAATTCCCAATGCCCCGTTCTCATAGATGTAAAACAGGTTTTGATAAGTGTTCGATACGGTGTTGGGTGTTTGCGTAAATGAATAGTTCATTGCTCCCGTGCTCGGTCTTGCAGGTTTGATAACGGGAGTTTGCACGGCGGCTTTGGACAGTTTTACGGAATTGATCCGAACCGCTCCGCGATATTTTGATGCGAAGTCCGACGCCAGCGATACCTGTAAGGCTACTTTAGCTACGGTACGTTTCAATGCAACGGTTACGTCGGTTTGGCTTCCCGTCGCTGCAAGGGATTTTGTCGCACTGCCAGACATGACGAACCCGCCCGCGCGTCTGGCTTTGGTCGTCACTTCTGCAAATGTGCCGTTGTAATCGGCCGCAGAGGATTCCAGCAGTGCCAGCAGACCTGTTTTGGTCGTGATGTTTGCAACCGGCGTGTTTGCCACTGCGTAAAAATCACAGGTTGTCCCCGCTGTCCCTTTCGGGATGGCGAACAACGCTTTTTTTGCGGAAAGTTCCGCTGAAGTGAAATCCCGCTGTACCATCAGTGCGCCAGTATTGTCGAATACGAGTACGGTCAGCGTACCGAGTGCTTTTTCCCATGTTTCGGTCGATGAATCGAAAAAGGCTTTCGTGCCCGGCTCCGCAGGTTCCGAAGCAAAGCGGATCGAGACGGTCGGCTGTCGCTCATCGGTTGCGCGATGCGGTTCGTCGGTGGAAAGTTTAGTACAGGAAACAGACGCAATCAGTACGATTGCGGATAATATCCGAATTTTCATAGTTTCGATTTTTAGGTTTTGCAAATAATTATCCGAGATCGTTTCGGTCGATGTGGGTTTTGATCCTTTCGGTCAATTCGACGATCATGTGATTAAAGGCGGGTTCCCGGATTAATCTGTCGGTCAGCGCATAGCGTGAAAAAATATCGTTACAGGATTCGATCAGTTCGAGCGAAAGCGTCCGCTGTCAGTCGGGTGGAATTTTCGGAAATTCCGTTGCAATGATACAACGGATCGTGTCGTATTTGGAAAAAAGCAGTCCTTCGAACAGCAGGGCGTCCGCTTTCGTCCGCGCGGCGGTTTCGGAATCTCCGGCTAAGACCGCTGATGAAAACGCCTGCGCCGCCTGAACGGACCGGGTCGCTATCAACCTTTTGGCATTTTTTAGATTCGGATGGCGTTCGTTAATGAATGATTCCAGCCTGCGCCGAAAATGTGAAACCGGAATCGACATTTTTATTTTTTTCATTTTCTGAATGTTTGCCGGTTTAATGTCTCATCGACTGTCCCTGTCTCTGTTGCGGTATTTCTTCCGCCTGTTCGGGTATCGACTGACTTTGTTGTTCCTGTTTTTCAGCTTCACGGGCCAAATACGCCTTATTTTCTTCTTCCCAACCTTTCTGGGTTCCGAAAACGGTTCCATTCGTCGCATGGCTGATCCAAACGAAACAATTCATCCGTGTTCCTTTGGCAGTAACCAATTTGCGTCCGTCTATGGCTTGTCCGGCGTATAATTGTTCAAGATCCTGCTTATTCAACTGCGAACGGATGGCCGGGAAAATATAGGGTTCTTTATATACTTGATTGGTGGTAACAAGCGTGCCTTCGATCGGGCTGTATTTTACATTTCCATTGTAAACGGCTCCGTCTTTCGTTTTCATGCCCTCTACATAAAGGGTTTCGCCGATGGAAAGTTTCGTTGTTTTATCATCGTCTAAGAATACGCCTGCATAATACGACGTAATACGGGCTTCTTTGCGTGGAACAGCTACCGTTCGGCCCAGTTTCGTATCATAGGCCACATGACAGGCATTTACCGCTCCGGTATGTCTGTCCGGAAATTCGACCAAATGTCCGATTTCATTTTTCAGATTGAGTTCCATGATTTCAGACCGTGACAAATATTTGCTTAATTCCTCTGTTCTGTATTCCCGGACGTTACTGGGAATAATAATTTCCACCTTTGTAACATCGTTTTCGTCCTTGTAAAATTCAAGGCCGACTTTTCCGGGCATACCGATGCGATCGCTTAATTGCTGTTTTATATCGAATAATTCGGAACAGTGTAAATTCGAAGATAGCTTACTGAGCGCGTCCGGGTATTTATCGAGGTCGATTCCGTACAACGTTTTGAGTTCTTCTTTGGGAATCTCATAGGATTCGTGTTTGACGTTGGAAAGATTCCGGGCTGTGGTGTAGTACGGATTGATGATCTGCTTTGCTTCCGTATCCTTATTGTTCGCAAGTACCTGCCGCACTGCTCCGGCGACTTTCTCGACTTGTCCGAACGGAACTTTGTAGAAAGCGTAACGGGCCGGTTTGTTTCTCGTGTCTATTCCTGCCGCCCGATCACGATCCATCGCAATTTTTATCAGTTCGGTCAAATAACCGGCAATCAACGGACTGCTTTTCACGGAATAGAATGCAGGTTGATTTTTTTGTTCTGGCCTTACCCATTCGATTCTTTTATCTCCGGAAACTTCTTTGATGTTACTGACCGCAAGAACTTCTTTTTGTTCTATATCCACTACGAGGATCGTTTCCTTGACACTGGATTTTTCGGGTTCGGGAATCGGCGTCTGTTGTTCTTGTTTTTTTGCCATGATTGAAATTATTAAAGGTTATGGTAAATGATTTGACGCTAAAATACGCTCTATATCAGCAATAAATACCGATTTTAAAAAGGGGCCGTTCGGGGCCGTTCCAGACCGTCGAAACGGCCTCGGAATCCCCAAAAAACTGCTTATTTCTGTTTTTTCGGGGGAGTTTCCGGAAGCAGTTTACACAGTTGCGGATCGGCCTTGATCCGTTTTTTTTCCGCGTCGATGATATGATGCACGTCGGCTTTGATCCGATCGTAATTTGCTTGGATAACTTGCTTCATACAATCGTTGCCGTCGGCATCCGTAAAATCGGAGATTTGCGGGATCGGCACGTAGTTTTTTTCTTCTTCGGCGATTTTCTTCGTGTCGATGTCGATCAGGGCATGAAAAATCTTTTGTTCGATTTTTTGTTCGAAGTCGTCGGCGACCGAACCGACGAACATCCCCTGCGATAAATTGCTGATTTTCGATGCCGGAATCATGTAATCCAGTTGGGTATTGAGCGAGGTGGACTTTCCCCCGTCGCTGATCGTAACGCTCTGGCGTTTCTGTACGATGCGGCCGAAACGTTCCGACAAAGTTTTGGACGTTTCCCCGGTGGTCTGTCCGCAAAAGATATTTCCTACGAGATTTTCAATCACTTTGCTCTCGCGTTCCCCGTAATCGCGTCGTAGCTGTGCGAAATCTTGAAATCCAAGACAGACGGCAATTTTATTGCTGCGCCCGGTTGCGAGCAAATTGTCGATACCTTTAAAATACATGGTTGCGAGTTCATCGACTACGACCATGCACTTTTGCCGCTTTTTCTTGTTAATCAATTTGACGATACGACCCGTGTACAATCCCAAAGCTGCCGAATAAATACTTTGCCGGTCCGGGGAATTGGCGACGCACATGATTTCGGGATTTTCAGGATCGTTTATATTCAGGCTGAAATCATCGCCCGACATTACCCAATACAGTTGCGGCGAGATCATCCGCGACAACGGAATTTTCGCCGATGATAATTGACCTTGCAGTTGTTCCTGAACACCGGATCGCCATGTGCTTACGAATGAACTTATATAGCCTTCCAACTCTTTTCGGGCCATCAGGATCGGAAAAATATCTTTGTAATCGCAGTTCAGTAATTCGATTGCATGCGGGAACGTACAATATTTTCCATTGTCGTATATTTTTAAATACCAGATAATCGCCGCAAACAGAACGATCGGACTTTCTACGAAAAAATCGCCGGATCTTTGGAGCCACGATTTATTTAAGTTCATCAGAACGATGTATGCGGCTTCGTATGCGTCCGCAATATCGTTCATAAATTCTGGATTGATCGGATTACAGCGGTGCGAACGCCTCGGATCGTCGAAATTTACCACGCAAAATTTCGGCGGAACTTTGTACCCTCCCGGATGATTGAGCAGATGGTTGTAGGCGATCAGGGAAAGGTCGTCGAATTTATAATCGTACAGGAACAGACAAAATCCTTTCTCGATGCCCTGTTTGATGTAGCTGTTAATGACGGCAAAAGATTTCCCGCTGCCGGGAAGTCCGATAACCGCCGATCCCCGGAACGGGTTAATCACATTCGCCCAACCCGGATTCCACCTTTTATTATAATAGAAAAGCGTCGGAAGATTGATGGAGTATTCATTATATAGGTATCGCGTTTCCTGCTGGAAACTTTCGTTCTCCGTGTTGTAAACATCATCCATCAGCCGAACGCTCCAAAGTCGGCTGATCCATAATCCGGCCAGCAGCAGACCGAGGTATCCGGCGAGAGACGTAAAGGCATAAATCACGGGGCCACCGGATAGATTCAGCAGCCAGCCGTTGAGAAAGAACAGCGGAAAGGCGATCCCCGAACAGATCAGGATATGCTTTCGGGTTATCTTTTCGGTTTTGACGCTCCGCGTCCCCAAACAGGAAAGGGCGATGAACAGAACGCAGAAAAGTTTGGTTGTCAACGTGGACGAAAACAGCCCGCAGGTTCGTTGGAAATTGGAAAGGATCTGATCGACCGTCGCGTTACTCCAGCCCAAACCGGCTATTCAGTTGTGACAGAACCAATACAGATGAACAACCAGCAGAATAACGCTGATTGCCCGCATTAGCTGCATTGTTTTGGCAAGGCCGCGCAAATCATCTTCGTTTTGCATGGTGGGTAAGTTTTAGTGCGATACATGGTACGCCCTACCCTTTGATTTTCGTATAAATCTGGAATGTTTATATGAACCAAAATCGGAATACAGAAAAACGATTTTATTCGTTGATAATAAGTATATTAAAAATTACCTACAATGAAATTGAAGTTGCCGTCAATGCACCATATTACAAATAAACAGCATATTACATAATGGTTCAGAAATGGGGCTATCAAACAGAGGATTACTTATTAATCTCGTCAGGCCGGAAACTTACAGTTATGGTCCGTATTTATTTAGGCCAATCAAAAGTCGCATTTAATAAATGAATTTTTTTAGACTTTTTTGCTGACTTGTAGTTGGGGCTGACTAATTTGGTATATATGTCCTTTACGTTAATTATATCCTGTTCTGAAATCGTATAATCTTTAAATGCTACTCCTAATTTTCTTTCGATAAACCTCAGTTGAGTAAAGAAATTCATATATTTAGTGTAAAAGTTTATGTGCTCATCCTTTCTAACTGGTATTGAGTGCTCTATATTATAATTACCTGAAATAATCCTGAATTTATATTGCTGAAATATTAACGATATCAGTTTGTGAAATTTTAATTCATCTGATGTATTATTGTACCTATATTGATCATGGCGTTTTACTCTCATTAAAAAGTCAATGCTTTTTTTACTCACATTATTTAAACTGATTTTTAAATAAATAGTACCAACATTTAACGAGGAAAATATTTCGACTATATTATTGCTCCGATAAATTTTTACAGGAATGTCATTGTAATCAAAATCAATATCGGAGAATCTAATATCGAAAGTCGTTTCAAAAGGGATATCGGTTAAAATAATTTCTGAAATGTTTTCTTTTTTTATATAAGGATGCAATAACGGGCCAACTTTATATTCAAGGTCAGAAATTGCCGATGCTGGAATTACCAAATCTTTACTTTGTATATGATTGAGAAATGCGGAAATAGCATTCGGGGTGTTTATATTTATATTAAATGTCAATTTATTGTCAAGGTCTTTTTTCAAAAGGGCAAGACCAGCTATTTTATATCCTCGTTCAGAAGGTTCGATTTTCACATTGACGTCACGATTTTTCGCATATAGCAATTTCGATGTAACGCCATAATGAGAGGTCGTAATATCTTCTAATACATGATTATTTAAATCGGATGTAAGATTTTCGATAAACTGTTCTCCTGCTACGGGTATGGCTGTAATGTTCTTCGATTGCAGTTCTTTTACTTTTATATCCGGAATGTCCGGAGAAACATAGAACCATTGCCGACGGTTTTCTCCCAGTTGGGAATTAATCGTATTGATGAGCGTCAGGGCATTTATATCCTCGATACTATACCCTAAGAAAATGACCGATTTTGTTATGAGTCGTGAAACAACCAAATTATAAAGAGGCGTTTTCGGAAATTCCCCTAACCATTTGGCATAATCGTCACGTGTAATAATGAGTTTGTCAGGCACTAAAAAGTCGCCGTGAATTTTAAATATAGCGGTTTTGTTTTCGTCTATATTCTTAATATCTGCATCCGTTCGGATCACCACACATTTATCGCCGTAATTTTTTTCAAACAGATTATCGTAGTTGGTTGTAATAATCGTTTTTATGTGAGGTATTAACGCCAATTCTTTATGCCATTTTTCATCACTAAATGGAGTTGCTTCAATTATTTGGCTTAAAAATTCTATTAGCTGTTTTCGTCCGTTAATCAATTCATATTTGTATGCGACTTCCATTAATCGGGGATCGGTTTCTTTTTCCTTGTCAGGAAGATTGGCATTAATCTGATCGGCCAAAGCCTTGCCAGAAGGATAATTGGCATATAATGAAAATCCGGTTCCAACCCATAAAACAGCATCTTCACTTCTTATAAACCCATATACTTCTTCTATATTCATAATTTTAACTTATTGGATTATTGCAAAGATAAAGTTTAATGTCATCTTGTTTACGATGCTAAAATCATGTTATCAACATATTGTCAATATAGAATCCTGTGTATATTATGAACCCTTAAAATTCAACGGATAGAAAAGATGGCGCTTGTTTTTGGCCTTCAACTATAATCTTTTGAGGTACTTTCTACTACCTTTGTAAAAAACCGATTGATATGGCAAAAATTTCTGTTCAAGGAATTGATGTAGCTATTGTAAAAGTTCACGAGGACGATTATATCTGCATTACCGATATGCTAAAGGCGAAAGACGGCGATTTTTTTATTACCGACTGGCTGCGAAACAGAAATACGTTGGAATTTCTCGGAATTTGGGAGAAAGTATATAATCCCGGTTTTAATTATGGCGAATTCGCCATAATTAAAAGTCAGTCAGGATTGAATCGGTTTAAAATCAGTGTCAAAGAATTCGTCGAGCGAACGAACGCAATCGGATTGCAGGCTAAGGCGGGACGTTACGGTGGAACGTATGCCCATAAGGATATAGCGTTTGAGTTTGCCATGTGGATCAGTCCCGAATTCAAAGTGTATTTAGTACGTGATTTTCAACGCCTCAAAGAGCAGGAACAGGCGCAAATCGGCTGGACGGCCAAACGGGAACTGTCGAAAATCAATTATCATATCCATACCGACGCCGTGAAACAGCACCTTGTGCCGCCGCAGCTTACCCCGGCGCAGGCGTCGATCGTTTACGCGAACGAGGCGGACGTATTGAACATGGCAATGTTCGGCATGACGGCTAAGGACTGGCGGGAAGCCAATCCCGAACTGAAAGGAAATATCCGGGATTATGCAACGATCAACGAATTGATCTGCTTGTCGAATATGGAAAATCTAAATGCGGTTTTTATCAATGAGGGCATGCCTCAAAAAGAACGGCTGCTGAAGTTGAATCAGATCGCCATTCATCAAATGGGAATACTGGAAAATATCGAAAGTAAAAAACTGCTTCGGTAAAACTACGGACAAAAAACTACCGCCTCAACAAGAAATTTTGCAATTTTTACAGTGAGATGTATTTTTATCTTTTATAAAAATGCTTCTCCCGCTATCCTCCGATCTTGCGCTATGCCAACTGCTTTTTAAGTTCTGACTTTTGCTCACGACCATTATTGTATCTTGTCCTTGCTAAATCAACCTGCATTCACAAAATATAATGGCATAATATAAAAACATAAAAGCGAAAATTATTTATACTTTTACCTACATTTTGTTTTGAATATGATTGATTTGTTTAATATTGCTTCCAATCTTTTATTTTGAATATTATGAAAATAATGATGTTTTGTCCAGATTGTCTGGAAAATAGTATAGAAGGGGGATTTAATGGATTAGATGTTAAAGGTTGCCAACTGGCTATTGAAAATGAATTTACATACCTTCTTACATGCGATAAAGGACATCAATATATTGCTCAGTTACAAGCATTTCCTTTTGAGGTGCTTTTTGAATCTGGATTGATTGCCCATGTCAATGGTTTTTATCTTGAATCTGTATTGAGTTTTAAAGCTGCATTAGAGAGGTTTTACGAGTTTTATATTAATATTATTTGTCGAGCCAGAAATATTGATGCGGATAAACTTGATAATGCATATAAACAAATCTCAAATAATTCTGAACGTGAATATGGCGCTTTTGTATTTATGTATTTTCAAGCAAATAATGATATACCTGAACTATTACCTAACAAATCGGTTGAGTTTAGAAATAAAGTTGTACATAAAGGATATTTTCCAAAAAAAGAAGAAGCCCTTCGTTTTGCAAGAAACATATATAAAATGATCAAGCCGATATATATTGAGTTAAGAGAAAAATATGATGCAGAAATATTATCTTTTTTAAATGTAAAAAGACAGGAATATTATAATTCGCTTATTAAAGCAAATCCTAAAATAAAAGATACACCTATATCCATTCAATCTTTATGTCTTCCTCTTTGCATACACCATGCAACTGGATTAGACGAATTTAAAGAACATTCTTTTGATGAGTATTATCAGAATTTGTTAAGTCGAAGTTCAGAATATCGTATGTAATTCACATGAAACAAATATAAAACTAATTCGAACTTGCTTATCGGATGGTTGTTTTATTGCGGATTCCAAAATAATCCGTATGTTTGGGCCGTTATATTATCGTCAAACTTGATTGATTATGGAGACTATTGCAGATAGTGACAGGTGTGCCGACAGGCGCATGATCCGTAGCAAATAGTCCATTCCCTCGCCCGGCATGGACTGTTTCGGCCCGTGCCCTTTCCCACATCTATATTCAAAACTGCTAAATCCCGCGCCCTACGTTTGGTCCGGGAGATTTATCAGGTGTGTCCGTAAATGAACGTTTGTGATTTCCTTGTTCTTTGAAATATCCTAATAGGCAAAATAATTAAGATTAATTACTTATGCCTATTGTTGGAGCATGAATATTTTTCTATATTTGTAATGAATTTTACACGTATTAAGATTACTCGATTATTTTACGTTAGGTAAAATTCTCGCATATATTCTGCTTATCCGTCCGGCAACGAAGTGGCTTTTATTATCGGGGGATGAGTAAGTGGAGTTCATGCTCGCATACTTTGGGGCATGGACTTTACTCGTTTCCGAGAGGTTAGCCACACCTGTTGCCGACTTGTATTGTTCCATGTCCTTTTTTTTATTTCTGTTAATCAATATTCTCTTTTTTATATTATATTTGCTATGAAGTTATAATACTTCATCAATTTATCATTTCGGCAACGAACGTGGCAGTTTTTATCCGGGAATGATAAGTGATAATTGCGTTTATGCCCATAGCGGGCATAGATTTGTCACTTGTGCCGAACGGTTGCCACGCCTGTTGCCCACATTGCTGACAATCTATGTCCGTTTTTTTCATAGACTGTCAGTGTAAACGGGCAGATTGTGGCAGCAAAAATTGAAGCGCAACTTATCTCACGAACAGCGACGCAATGCGCCGCTGCCTCGCCTGTATTTACCGATACAATTTTTCTCTACATCGATATAGGCCGGACACGTTCCGATTTGTTTTCATCTCGAGTGAAAACTTTTAGTAGACAATCGGCAGCGCCCCGGCTTATTGCATCACCTTTTTTCAATACAAGTTTTTTCATTTTCGGGGAGCGTAAGTCCCGGCAGGTGTCCAAACAAAGGAATCCTTACTTTCGGAGGGCGCAACAGCCTGCGGGCGGCTCCCCATTTTTACGGCATCTTTCGTTGTTTTTTCATGGTAATAGTTTCTCCCGGAGCGGACGCGGGAATACCACGCCGTCCCTGTCCGTTCTATCCTCTCACTGCAAACACGGCATGTCCGTGCGTATGAATCAATTCGTTTTAATATTTTCAGGGGACGTTCTTCCGGCTGGCTCATACGACATTCGGTACGTGCATCCCTCTTTTTCCGTTTCAAAACTTAACTTCACTTCGGGGAGACGGCAGTTCCGGCAGGCGCATCGACTTTCTGGACTATGCCGTGTGCGCGTTCCTGAATACTGTCCCCCATTTTTACGGCATCTTTTGATTCTTTTTCATAACAGAAATTCACACCGGAACGGACGCGGGAATATTAGGCCGTCCCTGTCCGTTCTACCCTCTCTCCGCGAACACGGATTATCCGTGCGGATGTCTCAATCTTTACTAACTTTTTCAGGGGGCGTTCGTCCGGCTGCCGTTTGCGGCATTCAGGGCCTGCGCCCCTCTTTTTTTAGGCTCTACGAGCAATTTTTCATAATACATTAGATTGGATGGGCCGAATCCCGGAGCGTTTACAGGAACGTTTCGGTCGTTCGGCCCATTTTTATCCACAACATTCGCTTACCGCTATGAGAATCGAATATGACAAACTGCAAATCCTGAACGACATCGACCCGTCGCGGGCGGCAGCTTTTTCGGGCTACCGCGTGGAAAAGATCGTGCCGCCGGGAAACGCTGCCGGTCATGCCGCCGTCCGCGAGCGCATCGTCCGGCGCACGGCGAGGGCCGTACTGGATTTACGCTATCGGGATTACCATACTTATCTCTGCGGCATGGCTACGGGTTTCGATCTGTGGGCGGGGCTGGCCGTGCTTTCGCTGAAAAAGCAACTGCCCGACCTGCGGCTGATCGCCGTCGTACCGTACCGGGGACAGGCAAACGGTTTTCCCTACGAGTTTAAAGAGCTTTATTCCGCAGTGCTGGCCGCAGCGGACTGCCGGGTCTGCCTGCATCAAAACTTTACCCGGTCGTGTTTCCACGAACGCAACCGGGCGATGCTCGATCATGCCTCTGCGCTGGTGTGCTACTACGACGGGCAGTCCGGCGGCACGGCCTACACGGTGGACTTAGCCCGCAAGCGGGACATGACGATTCTGAATCTGTGCGATGACGCACGGGAGTATAACCACAAAGCGGACGAGCGACTGATTTCGGAGATAATGAAGATAAAATAACGCAGAATTTAAAATCTAAAACAAGCTATGAAATCGCCATAGGTTCCTCAAAATAGTATTTGTTTACTACGTAGTCGAAAAACGCCAAAACCTTAGTATAGGTAGTAAACAAGTGATGTATTGTGTCTATAACAGGCACGAACTGATCTTGTTTTCTTTGCTATATAAGGGTAATTGGCGTTACCTCGGCTACCGGGAGACAGATGGTTTGTGCCTTTTTTATTACTTAACTTATATAAATACTTATGAAAACAGAAAATCAACAGTTTAACGGTTCGCCGAAAGCGGTTAATTATTTCAAGTGGAGCATCGCATTTTTCAGGGAAAACGACGTTACGACCGTCGGGTGCAGTCTGATTCCCGACGACCTGCTGCGGGCATGGGTCGCGCCCGATCCGCAACAGCTTCTATCCGATATGGCCGACCACAAGGCCGAACCGGACAGCACCCTGCCGTTCGCCGTTTTTTCGTGCGCCTACGGTTATCACGACCAGATTTATGCCGCCAAACTCAACGACGATTCGTACCGAACGCCAAATGAGAAAATCATCATGGATTTCTTTCAGTTTCAGGAAGCCCTGTACTACATCGTCGAACTGGATAAACGGAATATGTACGTTGTGCCGTTTCAAATCCTGCACTTTCATGCTTATCCGCAGACGCTGCCCGTGCTGAGGGAGATCGCCCAACGATTCGGAATCCGTTTCGATAAAACGCCGGTGTGATGCAAAGATGTGCAGGAATCTGCGGACGTTTCCCGGTAAACCGGATTCCGGATAAGGACATGCAAAGGCGGTTGTCCGAGACGGTCATGGACTGTTATAACGCCGGGTTCAAACACATCGTAACCGGCATGAGCGGCCAATTCGAACAGATGGCCGTAAGGATCGTTTCTGAACTTAAAACCAAAATGCCGGATATGACGCTGACGGTCGTAATGACCCCGTGCGAATGTTCGGGTTATGCCCGGTATCTTTCCGGAAAAGGGAGCGACCGCGATTTGTGGGAGTATGTGGAAACCGCCGACAATCTAAAACCCGTCAGGCAGGATTCGCGGCTGACGGATTACACGCAAAAGAACCGGTACATCGTGGATCGTTCGTCCCGGCTGATTTGCTGTTACCGTCCCGAATTGATCCGGGAAGCGGAAACCTGCCACCTGATAAGTCTGGCCGAAAGAAAACCCGGACTGCGAATTGTCAACCTGTATAAACCGTAATGAAACGATTTGTTATGGACATGAAATTGAAACAGATGCTTTTTACCATTCGCGCGATGATGGATAAAACGCCGGAAGGCGAACCGCTGAATCTTCGGATCAGCGAAATCCCGGACGACTTTTTATCCTGCTGGATCGTGCCCGATGCCGGTAAATACAAACCTTACTTTCTGGAACAAAAACCGATCGACGAACTGATGAACGATATTCCGTTACAGGTTTTCATTTATGCTTACGGGGGCCGCCGGTACGGTAAACCGTCGGCAGACCTGCGGGACGGAAAAACGGTTTGGCTGCATTTTCTCCAATACCAAAAACTACTTTACAACGCCAGCTATGCCCGCAGCAACGGGATCGCAATACGGGATTTCCGGATTTTCGACTTCGACCGTTATCCGGAACTGTTATCCCGGTTACAGGCCGAGTTGTCCGTACCGTAATCAGGTTTACTTTCCAATTACGGACAAATCGGCGGGGAGCGGGACGCGTCGGGATACCCGCTCCCTTTTTTTAGAACCTACTACCTTTTCATCATAGCCCGAACCGTTTACCCTCTAAGCTAACCTAATTATTAATGAAAACGGCGACGGCCCAAGCCGGACGGAGCGATCCGCCCGGCTTTTTCGTTTCTATAATTTCATCGGTCGCCGCTTCTTCTTTTTGCGGCGCATTTGCTGTTCCCGGAGTATATCGTCCCATTCTTCGGGCGACAATGACCGGTTCGCCGTAATTTCCGCAAACAGCGATCGGGGAACATCCTGTTCCGTCTGCTGCCCGTTCGATTCGATCCGTTCCAACAAATCCTGTCGTTGGGATTTCGTCGCGCCGAACCAATCCGCGAACACGTTCGCAGAATACGCTTTGCCGAGCCGGGAACCGTTTACCACGATTCCCGACCGATGGTCGATAAAAGTCACTCCGTAGATGCGCCCCCGGTCGTTGATCCGGAAATACACATCGGCGCCCAGCGCCCGCAGTCGTTCGGCGAACTGTTCTTTTGCATCCGCACCTCGGAGCGCCTGACGCACGACGGCCCGGATACGGTTCTTTGCCCGCCCACTGCGTTCGATTGTATCCAAGCCCTGCTCCGCCTTTTTCTGTAAAGCGGCATATCCTACATCCTTTCCGATTTTACTGGATTTGATCGGGATAGCGGCACGCACTCCCCGGTCGTCCAATGCTTCATACACGATTCCGCTGTAAGGTTTATCCTCTACGGAACCCGTGATTTGGTCGGCGCAGACGTTGTACAGCCGAAGCAGCGCGTCGAATTCGCTGACGGACGAAAACCGGTATTTCGAAAGTACCGCGCGAACCACCGATGCGATTTGCTGTTTGACGTTTCCCTTTTGGTAATCTACCGCTTTGAGTTTCACCGAATCGTTCAGGCTTTCTCCTTTTACGGCGGGATGCAGTTTATAATCCCGTTCGATGTCGCGCAGAATTTTCATCGAACGCCGCGCCTCGAATCTCGAATCCATTTTTTTGCCGGACAGGTTCACGCGAACGGAAACGACATGCAGGTGCACCCGTTCGATGTCGTTATGCAGGTAGACGATATACGGCTGTTCGTCATAACCCATTTCCTGCATGTACCGCTGTGCGATGCTGTGGAGTTCGGCGTCACTCAGCACGTCTTCGGGCGACGGGTTCAGCGATACGTGGAAAATCGGTTTTTTCGTATTCCGGTTTGCGTTCAGGTACGGTTCGAAAGAGCGCATGCACGATTTAATGTCTATTTGTGCGGGATCTTCCGGTACGATCATGTCGTTGCAGAAAATCACACGGCCTTTGCTGTCGTTCACTTTGATTTTGTTGTAGGCCAGTACGCCGTAAAGGGACTTACCCGATGTTATTTTCGCTACCATCGGCGTTGAATCGTTCGTTAAACTCTTTGGCAAGCGCGAGAATTTGCTCGCTCAGGCGTTTCAGGTCGCGCGTTTGTTCGACCAGACGGGCCAGCAGCAGCCGCGCCGACTGTTCGGTAAATCCCCGGTTGATCGCATGTACGACCTGATTGTAATTGTTCCCGATTGCCTGAAACTGATAATAAAAATTATTCAGACGTTTGTAAAAACGGACGGCCGAATCGTTTACCCGAACGACTTTAAACTCTCAGCCGAACAGCCGTGCGAGAATAAAACGGCTGATATTTTTTTCGCAATCCGCTTCACTGAGCATCTTTTGAAAGCGGATATTTTCGGCGGCGCTCATCCGGAACGTGTATCGAAAAGAACGCTTGCCGGAAAAGTCCCGGCCCTTGTTTGCTGCATTTTTCATATCCTGATAGGTTAAGGTTGTCCGACTTTGGAGTAACGGCCCCCGTTTACGGGGCAGCGAGCACTTTTGTCGGACAAAACGAAGTTTGTCCGACAAAAGTACAGCTCGCTATTAGCTGACGCTAATAAAATCCATTCACAGAATGGATTTACAGCTTCCACCACTCAGAAATCCCCCGCACACGCATAAGGAGCGCCTTACGGCGCAATGTTAATGATATTTTACCGCCCGGCATAATGCGTTGGACGGCCTGCAACGGCCCTGAACGGCCACCGTCCGGTTAACCGCATTTACCGGACTTTTTACCTGTTATTTTGTAGTTGCTACACGCAGCTAAGCACCCGGTGCGCGCACTCGTGTAGTCGTGTAGCGACCGACTACACAACTACACGTAAGCAAACGGTTGTTACATGCGCGAGCGCACACAGACACTACACGCAGATAGTCGGACGCTGCATGCGAGCACACACACAGACGCTACACACAAGCAGTCGGATGCTACACGCACGTACGCACTCGGACACTACACGCAAGCCGTCGGATGCTGCGGTACACAATGCACTTTCACTTAAACTCTATTCGATATGGGAAAAGAACCTTTATTTATTTCGGTAGCCAACCAAAAGGGGGGCGCAGGCAAAACGACCTACACGATTTTACTTGCCAGCTATTTGTGTTACCGCAAAGGGTACAACGTGCTGGTCGTTGACAGCGATTTTCCGCAGGGCAGTTTTTTCAAGCTGCGGCAGCGGGAGTTATCTTTGCTGGATCAAAGCCAATGGCACAAAGTGCAACTTGTCAAACAATTCAGGCAATGCGGAAAAAAGGCGTATCCGATTCTCAGTACGCAGCCCGAATGTGCCGTAACCATTGCCTCGGAATTTCTGAAACACGATCCGCGACAGTTCGATCTGGTGTTTTACGATCTGCCGGGAACATTGAACACAACAGGCGTATTTTACACGCTCTCGACGCTGGATTATCTTTTCGTCCCGATGAAGGCCGATCGTATTGTTATGGAAAGTACGATTACCTATGCGAAAATCATTCAGGAACAACTGATCCGTCCGGGGAAAACGAATCTTAAAGGGATCTTCCTGTTTTGGACGCTGATCGACGGGCGCGAACGTACAGAACTCTACACGCAGTATGAAAAGGTGCTCGACGCATTGGGCCTGCAAAAACTATCGACGAGGATTCCTGCCCGTTCCAAATTCAGCAAAGAACTGCAAGCCGGGATCAATGCGGTTTACCGTTCGACGATCCTTGCGCCGGACACGGCATTTACGGCGGATTGCCGTCTCGATGCTTTGGCCGATGAAATCCTTTCCCTACTAAATCTCGACGGACCATGCCGCGAAAAATAGTCGATCCGGGTAGTATCGACGAAGATTTGTTGCGCGATCTGGTCGGCGGCGTTCCTCGTCCGGATGCTGTGCCGATACCGTCTGTTCCTCTGGAACCGGCCGACGTTTCGTCAATGAAAACAGCGGAAGCCGCCGATACGAGTCCGGAAGTCCGCCGCCGGAAAGTCACGCTGCCCGATTACGAAAGCACGTTTTTGAAGAGTAAAACCGTCCGTCACCGCATGACTGTCAGCATCAGCGAAAACACGAAAAAGAAATTGTCGGCGGTCGTGCAATACCTCGGAACGCCCGACCTGTCGATTTCCGGGCTGGTCGAAAATATCCTGTCGCATCATCTCGATCTTTACCGGGACGAAATCAACCGGCTTTACCGTAACCGGCAGAACCGTGAAATCCTTTGATGCCATGCGAACGAAGTTACTTTTAGCCCTTGCCGCGTCGGGCTGGATTATCGTATGTTACTTACTTTTTGAAAAGCTGGTTTTCGGCGGGCGCATGTGGGAACGGCTCCGCGATACCTGCCGCCTGCGGAACCGTTCCTTGTGGCGTCGCCTGCGGCGGTTCAGTTGCCGGATATTCGATACTGTCCTGCCCGAAGAAACGGAAGCCCAAGAGCCGCAAGAACCGATCGTATCGTCCGATCCCGTCGTCCGGGTTGTCTATGTGAACGGCCCTGAACGGCCTCGAACGGACACCGGGGAAAACGGAGAATCAAACGACGAACAAAGCGATAACTTTGCTTCAACGGAACGAAAATCCGATACCGGCCCGAACGGGCTGCAAGCGGATCGGAGTGTTCCGAGAGATTCTTTGCCGGCGAACCAAGAGAAGGCCGATCATACGCAAAAGGACCTTTGGGGCAATCTCGGTTCGGACGGGACACACGATCTGACCGAAAAATCACGTCCCGACGAATTATCCCAGCAAACACAGGACGCTATCGCGGAACTGCTCGCCGACGTGCGGGAAAGTGAAACCGACGAACAGATGATCCTCTACGAAATGAACCGGTAGGCGGTTCCTGCCGGATTGTATCCACCTATTGTCCAACCCTTAAAAACATTCGCTATGAAACGGATTTGCGGCGATTCGGGCTGAACCTGAATCGGCGTCCCCGACAGGACGCGCTTTGTGTAAGCCGCCCCGCCCGTTTCCCGGACGGGGCATTTTTTCTAATCTCTAAAAATAAGGTATATGAAAACAACGAAATTCCTGTTGTTCGCCACATGACTGACCGTTATGACAGCCGATGCTTTCGCACAGGGAAACGGGATGCAGGGGATCAACGATGCGACCAAGCTGGTATTGGGATATTTCGAACCGCTCACGAAACTGATATACGGAGTTGCGGCAATTACCGGACTGATCGGCGGCATCCGCACGTATCAAAAATTCAGCAGCGGCGATCCCGATACTTCTAAAACGGCGGCAAGCTGGTTCGGTGCGTGCATTTTTATGATCGTAGCGGGCACGATCCTTAAATCGTTCTTTATACAGACATGATTTCCTATCCGATCAACAAAGGTGTCGGCAAACAGGTGGAGTTCCGGGGCCTGACCGCACAGTATCTAATTATATTCGCTGTTGGACTGCTCGGTTCATTCGTTCTGCTGATCGTGCTGTTTATCGCCGGAATCAGTCAGTGGATTTGTATAACTGCCGGAATCTTTTCGGCTTCCGGAGTCGTCTTCATTACATTTTCCCTGAACCGTAAATATGGCCCTTACGGACTGATGAAAATGGTTGCGGCCCGACGCCGCCCGCGCCGGATCGTACACCGAAAAAGCATCCGGCGAATATTCAAAACAAATTCAACCTCTTATTAATTATGCGAAGTATTTTTAAAACCTCGACGCTGGAGCGTCAATTTCCGTTGCTGGCAGTGGAAAACGACTGTATCGTCAGTAAAAATGCCGATATAACGCTTGCGTTTCGGGTGCACCTGCCCGAAATCTTTACGATAAGCGGGGAAGAATACGAATCCCTGCACGCCACATGGATAAAAGCGCTTCGGGTGCTTCCCGATTTTACCGTAGTACACAAGCAGGACTTTTTCATCGAACAACGCTATGAAGCCGATACGGGCGATTCGTCTTTTCTTTCGCGCAATTTCGAATTGCATTTCAACGAACGCCCGTTCCTCTCGCATTCGTGCTATCTGTATATTACGAAAACCACCCATGAACGCTCGCGCCGACAAAGCAATTTTTCGACGCTGTGCCGGGGGTATCTGCTGCCGAAGGAAATACGCGACCCGGACACGATCGCCCGATTCCGGGATGCCGTCGAACAGGCCGTAAGTATTCTGAACGAAAGCGGTCTGATCCGGCTGGAACGGCTTACGGACCATGAAATCACAGGAACCGAAGATCGGCCCGGACTGCTGAACCGCTATTTTTCATTGTCGCAGCGTCCGATCCCGGTATTGGAAGATATACGTTTCGATCCGGCGGAAGTCCGCATCGGCGACCGTATCGTTTGCCTGCACACACTGTCCGATCTCGATCTGCTGCCGCAGGAAGTCGGCACGGATTCCCGTTACGAACGGCTTTCGACCGACCGGACGGATTGCAGGCTGAGTTTTGCGGCTCCGGCTGGGCTACTGCTCGGATGCAATCATATCTATAATCAGTATATTTTTATCGACAGCCACGACGAAATTCTGCGGCAATTCGAAAAATCGGCCCGCAACATGACTTCCCTGTCACGGTACAGCCGGGCCAATGCGGTAAACCGGGAGTGGATCGAACTTTACCTAAACGAAGCGCATACGCAGAACCTTACCGCCGTGCGTTGTCACTGCAACGTGCTGGCATGGGCCGACACGCCGGAAGAACTCAAACGGATAAAAAACGAAGTCGGGGCGCAACTGACCCTGATGGGATGTACACCGCATCACAATACGGTAGACGTTCCGGTAATTTATTGGGCGGGTATTCCCGGCAATGCGGCGGATTTTCCGGCCGAAGAAACATTTTATACGTTTTTTCAACAGGCACTTTGTTTTTTCTCGGCTGAAACGAATTACCACAACTCTCTTTCTCCTTTCGGGATTAAATTGGTCGATCGCCTGACCGGAATTCCGCTGCACGTCGATCTTTCCGATTTACCCATGAAAAAAGGAATCATAACGAACCGCAATCGCGTTATTATCGGCCCAAGCGGAAGCGGCAAAAGTTTTTTTACCAACCACATGATCCGCCAGTATTACGAACAGGGGGCGCATGTCGTTCTGGTCGATATGGGGAACAGCTATCAAGGACTGTGCGAACTGATCCGGGAAAAAACGCACGGCGAGGACGGCGTATATATTACCTATACCGAACAATGTCCGATCACGTTCAATCCGTTTTATTCCGCAGACGGAACTTATGACATCGAAAAAAAGGAAAGTATCAAGATGCTGATTCTTTCGCTTTGGAAGCGGGAAAACGAACTGCCCAGCCGTGCCGAAGAAGTCGCGTTATCGAATGCCGTAAACCTGTATTTGTCCTCAATTCGAATAGCGGGAGCGGAAAAGCCCTCTTTCAATGCTTTTTACGACTTTATCCGGAAAGACTACCGGATCGTTCTCCGGCAAAAAAACGTTCGGGAAAAGGATTTTGACATAGACAATTTTCTCAACACGCTGGAACCGTATTACCGGGACGGCGAATACGGTTATCTGCTTAATTCAGATCAGGAACTCGACCTGCTGCATAAACGGTTCGTGGTTTTTGAACTGGACAATATCCGCGATCATAAAATTCTGCTGACGGTAACGACTTTGATCATTATAGAAATGTTTATCAACAAAATGCGGCGGCTTAAAGGCGTCCGCAAAGTCTTTCTGGTCGAAGAATGCTGGAAGGCTCTTATGACGCCCAACATGAGCGAATATATCCGGTATTTGTTCAAAACCTCAAGAAAATATTTCGGTGAGACAGTCGTCATTTCGCAAGAAATCGACGACATCGTATCCTCGCCGATCGTCCGTGAAACCATCGTAAATAACTCCGACTGTCGGATTCTGCTCGATCAGAAAAAATACCTGAATAAGTTCGATGCGATTCAGTCCATGCTCGGCCTGACCGAAAAGGAAAAAGCGCAAATACTTTCGATCAATCAGAACAACCATCCGAACCGGAACTATAAAGAAGTCTGGATCGGTTTAGGGGGCGTGCAGTCCGCCGTGTATGCCGTCGAAGTCTCTCCGCAGGAGTATTTCACGTACACGACCGAAGAATCCGAAAAAACGGAAGTGCTTGCGCTGGCCGAACAGCTCGACGGTAATCTGGAGCAGGCGATCCGCCGGATCGCGGCATCCAAAAATGAAAACAAAAACCTTTAATCCCTTTATGTTATGAAAAAGAAAGAGATCGTCATTTTGCTATGCGTACTGTTTGCGGTCGCTATCGCCGCCGGTTACTTGATGTACCGGAACGAAAATCTGAAAAGCAATCTGGAACTGCTTTGCGGAAAATGAAGGAGTACCGAAGACGGGCCGTCGCTGCTGATCGTGCGCGATCAGGAAAATTTCTGGATTATCGTGCGGCGCGAACTTTCCGGCGGACGGATCGAGGAAAGAAGCTACCGGCTGGAACAGCAGGATTACGGCGGCGTTACCTTTGACGACGGGCAGGAAGTCAACTTATTTTATTTCCCGAAAAACGGCCGGATGCTCGTACTGCCCGGATACGGCGAATACGAACGGGAAATATTTACCCTTACAATTCCCTTTTATTATGAAAAATAATCTGCATCATCCGGCAGCCTACCTGACGGGGGTTGCCCGGCGGACGGAAAATCTGCTCCGCAGGTTCAACGAAGAACTTTTCCGCATGGTCGCGGAGATAAAAAGCGACCGCATCTGCGGAAGCTGGATCGCCGCGAACGGCGGTTATTCGCTGTCGGTCAGCAAAACGGAATCCGGATACAATGCAATGCTTTGCGACACCGCGCGGCTATATAAGGTCGTCGTCGATGAATTTGCCATTACCCTTTGCGAAGGCATTTTACTGATTGCGGTTCCGGACGAGAAACTCCCCGACGTGGTGCGGTTGGATCATCGAACCGACATACTGATTTTCGGTCGTTTCGGAGCGTTCGAACGCGAGGAAAAGATTCTGCGTAACGCCCCGATCCAAGAGGCAAATCTGTATGAAGATGAATACGGATTCAATTGTCAATAGAAAAGCGATGAAAGCGAACATGCTATTTTTGATCTTGGGTTTTATGCTGGCCGCAAACGCTGCGCGGGCGCAGTGGACGGTAATCGACCCGTCCAACTTGACGCAGGGGATCATCAACTCGACCAATGAAATGGTCAATACCTCCGCGACGGCCGAAAACATGCTCCAAAATTTTCAGGAAACCGTCAAAATATACCAGCAGGCCAAAGCCTATTACGACAAGCTGCAAGCCGTGAGCGATCCGGTACGTTCGGCCCGTAAAATTCAGAAATGTATCCTGCTGGTCGGCGAGATTTCGGGCATTTATGTCAACAATTATGAAAAAATGCTTGCGGACAAAAATTTTTCGGCAAAGGAACTTTCCGCCGTCGCGCACGGATATACGCTGATCTTGCAGGAAAGCACTATGGCGCTGAAAGATTTGCAGGACGTTATTACGCCGACCGGCATGTCTATGACCGACAAAGAACGGCTCGACAGGATCGACGGCGTGCACGCCGAACTCATGCGTAACCGGAATCTGGCCGCTTACCACACGCGTAAAACGATCGGCGTTTCGATGGTGCGTTCCAAAAAACGCAACGACATGGAACGGGTAATGTCCCTGTACGGGAAAGACGAGGATAAATACTGGTAGCGATGGAATGGGACAGTCTACATGAAATCCTGCGTGATCTGTACGTCAGGATGATGCCGATGTGCAAGAATCTAACGGCGCTATCTTCCGGCATCGCGGGTTTGGGAGCCTTGTTATACGTTTCCTACCGGGTGTGGCAATCGCTCGCCCGTGCCGAACCGATCGACATACTGCCGCTGCTGCGGCCCATTGTAATCGGAATCTGCATTGCCGCTTTTCCTACGCTGGTGCTCGGCTCGATCAACGGCATTTTAAACCCGCTGGTCAAAGGCACGCATACGATGATGCAGGCGGAACTATTGAATATCCGGCAACTGGAAGCAGACAAAGAAAAGCTGGAAAGCGAGAGTCAGAACCGCGATCCGACGGGCGCTTATCTGGTGCGTGACGAGGAACTCGATAAACAGTTGCAAGAACTCGGCATCGGCGCGGACGAACAGGATACCTTAATGACCATGAACGCCGAATGTGACAGCTTCGGTATTGAAAATATGGTTTTGAGCGTGCTCTCCAGTATATTCGATGTTCTATTCAAAGCCGCTGCGCTTATAATAGACGTGTTGCGTACTTACTTTCTGGTCGTTCTGTCTATTTGCGGGCCGCTGTCCTTTGCGATCAGCACGTTCGACGGATTTCAGGCGACGCTGACCCAATGGCTCGCCCGGTACGTCGGCGTTTATCTCTGGCTTCCGATCGCCGATCTGTTCAGTGCGATGCTGGCAAAGATCCAGTCCATATCGCTGCAAAAAGATTTGGAACTGATGGGCAGCGATCCGTTCTATATGTTCGACAGTTCCAATCTGGTTTACGTGATCTTCCTCTTGGTGGGTATCGTCGGTTTTTTTATGATCCCGACCATATCGAACTGGATCATCCAGTCGGGCGGCATGGGAGCCTATAACCGGCGCATTACCCAAATCGGCGGCGGCACTACGCGCTATATGGCGGGACAGGCGAAAGCCGCCGTCGCAGGCGCATGGAAAGCCGTAAAAGAATCGGCCAAATCTTAACCCTTAATACAAAACCGTTATGGAATTCAAAAGTTTAAAAAATCTCGAAAGCAGTTTCAGGCAATTACGCTTGTTCGGGATCGTGTTCCTCTTTGCCTGTACGCTGGTCGTATTGTACGGATTGTGAAAGTCATACGATTTTGCAGAACGGCAGCGGCAAAAGATATACGTGCTCGATCAGGGAAAATCGCTGATGCTGGCATTATCACAGGATTTGGCACAGAACCGGCCCGTAGAAGCCCGCGAGCACGTCCGCCGTTTTCATACGCTCTTTTTTTCGTTCGCTCCGGATAAAAGCGCGATCGAAGATAATATAAATCGCGCCCTGCTGATGGCCGACCGGAGCGCCGTCGCCTATTACAACAACTTGGCGGAAGCGGGTTACTTCAACCGGCTGATTGCCGCGAACATTATGCAGCTTACGCAGGTAGACAGCGTGATTTGCGACTTCGAAACGTACCCTTATCGGGTAAAAACGTATGCGCGTCAGAAAATCATCCGTGAAAGCACCGTTACCGAGCGCAGTCTGATTACGACTTGCCGTCTGGTAAATTCGATTCGGTCGAATTCCAATCCGCAGGGATTCTTACTGGAAAATCTGAATGTCATTGAAAACAAAGATTTGCAAACCTATGAAAGATAACCGAATTATCCGGGTGCTCCGCGCACTCCGCGACCATGCGATAGGCAAAACGGAAACCTACTGGAACGGGTTGAACGCGCGTCAGCGCAAACGGATCGTGTACGGCCTGCTGGCTCTCTTTTTCGTGATCGACGTATGCTACATCGTCAAAGGCGTATGCGGCGGCGGGAGTTGTGCCGATTTCGGAAACATCGAACCTTTAAACCGATAATCATGCCACAGGAAAATAAGCCGAAAGAACAGCAGGAACCCCAGCGAAAAAAAGCCACCCCCAAAGCGCAGCAGAAACGTAAAACCGTACTTGTCGCCTGCATACTGTCGGTTCCGTTTCTGATTCTCATGTATCTGATTTACGGCGGTCGGCAAGAGCAGCAAGCGGACGAAGGACTCAATACCGCACTGCCCGCCGGGAAAGTGGAAATTACCGAAAGTTCCAAAACCCGCGCGATCGACCGGGTGGAGTTCGGGCGTAAGCCGCAGGAACAATCGGGCGATACGGCAAATGCACCGATTCGGCTGGACGGAATCGCCGACCGCAAACCGAACAGGCGGCAGGCGTCCCCGCAGGACAACATCAAAGAATCCCGGCAGGCGTATGAAGATATGACGCGCCAAATGAACAGTCTTTATAACGAACCGAGAAAGGACCCGCGCATCGAACAACTGCAACGGCAGATCGCCGAGTTGACTGAAAAGTTGGAACAAAAGGAGCAGGCTCAGAAAACCGATCCGATGGCGATGGTCGAACGTTCGTATGCGTTGGCGTCGAAGTACCTGAACGCGCCCCGGCAGTCCGGCGCCGCGTCCGCCTGCGGAACGACTGCCGAACCGACGAAAAACGTAACCGTGCGGAAGATTGCCGACAATACGGTATCTGCCCTGCAACAGCCCATGACGGACAGCGAAATGATCGCCCGTTTCGGCGAGCCGCGCAATTTCGGGTTTCATACGGCGGTAGGAAGCGGAGAACACGACTTGCGGCGCAATGCGATCCGCGCCTGCATCGCCGGAGATCAGACGCTTGCGGCAGGATCGCGCGCGCGCATCCGGTTGCTGGAAACAATTCAGGCGGCTGAAACGATCATACCGGCCGGGACGGAATTGTTCGGCACGGCGGCAATCGAAGGGCAGCGCCTACGGATCGTCATATCGAGTATCGAAACGGGCGGAAGCATCATTCCGGTGGAACTGACGGCCTACGATGTGGACGGACAGTCCGGTTTGTACATACCGGATTCGCCCGAGCGCACCGCCGCAAAAGAAGCCGCAGCAAACATCGGAACGGGATTCGGCACGAGCGTATCCATCGCCCGCAGCGCGGGTCAACAGGTTGCGATGGACGTTGCACGCGGATTGATAACAGGCGGTTCGCAATACCTGTCCGGAAAGCTGCGAGAGGTTAAAGTAACCGTAAAGTCGAACTACCAGATTTTATTAATTTTTAAAGAATAACGAGATGAAAAAAATTGCATTGCTGGCTGCTGCGCTTACCGTGTCGCTGCCCGGTTTCACGCAGCAGCCCGGCGAGAAAGCGATTCCGCAAAAACAGGTAATCGAACCGTACCGGGTGCAGGTAACGTTTGCCAAAACCGTCCACATCCTGTTTCCCTCGCAGGTCGTGTACGTCGATCTGGGAAGCACTGACCTGATCGCCGGGAAAGTGGACGGCGCGGAAAATGTCGTGCGGATCAAAGCCGCCGTCGATTTCGACGGAGAAACCAATTTCAGCGTCATTTGTTCGGACGGCTGCTTTTATTCGTTCGTCGCTACATACGCCGACGAGCCGAAACAACTGAGTATCGAAATGGACGATTGGCTGAAAAAGAATCCGTACAGCGATTTTGCCAACGACAGGATGTATATCCGGCTGGAAGAATTAGGCAACCAGACGCCGCTTGTCGTGCAAAAAATAATGTACACGATCCACGAAAAAAACGCACGGGACATAAAAACCGTCGGATGTAAAAAATTCGGCGTTCAGGCATTGTTAAAAGGCGTTTACGTTCACGACGATTTGCTGTTTCTGCACGTATCGCTGAGGAACTTTTCGAACATCGGTTTCGACATCGACTTTATCCGTTTCAAAATCGCCGATAAACAGGTAACCCGCCGCACGGCCGTACAGGAAACGTTTCTAAAACCCGTCCGCATCTACAACGACGTTACGACCGTCGGACCTAAAAAAGAGGCACGAACCGTTTACGGATTCGGTAAAATCACGATTCCGGATAAAAAGGCCCTCGTCGTGGAGATATACGAAAAAAACGGCGGACGGCATTTGTCGTTCTCCGTAGAAAATTCTCAGATCGTAAACGCCCGGTCGCTCGACGGGCTTAAAATCGAATAGGACATGAAAAGAATCATCGTTTGCTCGGCCCTGTGTTTGACGCTGGGTCTGAGTGCTCCAGCCCGCGCTCAACGGTGTATCCCCGGGCAGATCGGCGTAGAACTGACCGCCGGGACCCTCGACGGATTTCTGTTCCGGAATCCATACGCCGCCCGCCGCTTTTTCGTGCGGGTGGGCGTAAACCGATTCAACGCGGGCAAAACCCGCTGGGCTTTCGGGATCGGTTATCTGCAAAAGGATTACACCTACAAAAGCATCAATCTGCCTAAATCGCAGTTTACAGCCGATGCGGGACTGTTGCTGCGGCTGCTGTCGGACCGGGGGCGCAATGTGGTGTTGTCGGGGGGATTCTCGGCCGCCGCCGGTTACGAAACGACCAACTGAGGGGCAAAACTGCTGCCCGACGGGGCGAGGCTGGAAAACGGCGGATGTTTCGTCTACGGGCCGGTGTTGTCGGCCGAACTTACCGCCTACGTTTCCGACCGGATCGCCCTGCTGCTGCTCTTCAGGGAACAATGCCTGTTCGGTTCCGGTGCAGGAAAATTTCATACGCAAACAGGCTTCGGAATCAATATAACCATCAATTAACGAATTAATGGAAATCATAATGAAAATTACGGTATTGTGCGTATTGTCTGCCGTTATCCTGCTGCTGTTCGCCCGTTGTGACGACTCGCTGGAGATCAAACAGGCTTACCCATTCAAGCTGTACACTTGGTATCTTCAAAAAAGCATCCGTAACGGCGAGGCGGTGGAAATCCGTTTTACGCTCGAACGTTCCGGGGTTTACGAGGATGCGAAATATTACATCGGCTATATCCAGACCGGGGGCAAAGGAGAAGTGTTCGACCTCAACGAAACGCTGCTTATAAACCGGGAATTGCACGCGCTCGACGACATGGCGGGAATCGACAAAGAAGATCCCGTAAAACAGGTTTTCACACTCTTTTACCGCAGTCTTTCCGACAAACAATCGGAACTGAAATTTATCGTGTGCGACAATTTCGGACAACAAACGGAATTGACCGTATCCTTTTATGTAGAGGAAACCAATTTGTAAAGCTTTTGCATAAATTTAATTTCAAATCTTTAGTTTCCAATAAGGTTATCTATTTTTGTTTACATAAGCTCTTTCCATAAATATATTTCTCATGTATTGATAAATCAGCCAGTATTAAAACGTATATCTGTGTTCAAAGGTCGTAGTGAATCAATGTGTTTCGCTGCGACCTTAATACTCCAATATATCACGGTTTATATTTTTACCTCAAAAAAATAATTAAAATAGTTTGTTGGAATAAACATTGTTCGTATATTTGCGAATAATAAATAACGACATGGTAAAAAAAGCATATACGGAACAGGAGGAGCAGATTGCCCGTTTTGCGAAAGCACTGGGGCATCCGGCACGCATTGCGATCCTGAAGTTTTTGTCCACGCAGAGTTGCTGTTTCTTCGGAGACATTCACGAAGTGTTGCCGATTGCCAAAGCGACCGTATCGCAGCATTTGACAGAGTTGAAGAATGCCGGATTAATTCAGGGAACGATTTTGCCCCCGAAAGTGAAATACTGTATCAATGCAGAGAATTGGGCGTTGGCAAAAGAACTTATCGGTGGTTTTATGTGTAGCTGCAAGCCCAAGGAGAACAGCAGTTGTTCGTAATTAAATACTATTTTTTGTACCACATGTTCGTTGTTTTGCGAACTACAAACACTAATAAATAGAAAGATATGGAAATTAAAATTTTGGGAACCGGATGCCCCAGTTGCAGGGCGTTGTACGAAACCGTCAAGCAGGCGGTGGATGAATCGGGCATCGAAGCTACTGTTGTCAAAGAGGAAGATGTGCTGAAAATTATCAGCTACAATATCTTGTCGTTGCCTGCTTTGGTGATCGACGAAAAGATCGTCTCCGCTGGAAAGAAATTGTCCGTTGCGGAAGTTAAAGTATTTATAACCGAATAATCCGAACGAAAAATGAAGAGAACACTATTTTTTCTGTTGGCCATATTGACCCTCGCCGCCTGTGGCAACAACCAAAATGCCAATACTCAGGCTGCCGCCCAAATCGAACAAGAGGATGCGGTCGAAGTGCTCTATTTTCATGGCAAGCAGCGTTGCATTACCTGCAATGCCATTGAACGCCTGACCAAAGAGGTCATTGAGCAGGATTTTGCACAGCAACTTAAAGACGGCAAGATCATCTTTAAGGTAATCGACATCTCCACCAAAGAGGGCGAAAAGATTGCCAATACATACGAGGTAACATGGTCGTCCCTTTATATCAATAAGTGGCAGAACGGCAAGGAGAGCCGAAACAACATGACCGATTTCGGGTTTTCCCATGCCAAAGGCTCGCCGGATGTGTTCAAGGCCGGGGTGAAAAAGAAAATCGAGGAACTACTAAAATAAGCCGCCGATGGAGTTCATTCAATCACTTCTGGAAAGCAGCAGCATCCCCGTGGTTACGGCTTTTCTGCTCGGCATCCTGACCGCGATCAGCCCGTGCCCGCTGGCGACCAATATAACCGCAATCGGATACATCAGCAAAGACATCGAGAGCAAGCATCGTATCTTCTGGGGTGGTATTCTTTATACGGCAGGACGCATCATTACCTATACCGCCCTCGGATTTATCCTTATCCCGATTTTGCATGAGGGAGCGAGTATGTTTGCCATACAGAAAGCCGTCAGCAAATACGGCGAAATGCTGATCGCTCCGGCACTGATCCTGATCGGATTGTTTATGCTGTTCGGAAACCGATTGAATTTGCCGAAGTTCGAGTTCGGAGGCAGTGGCAGTGAAAAACTGAAAAGCAAAGGATCGTGGGGCGCATTGCTCTTGGGGGTGCTGTTTTCGCTGGCGTTCTGCCCGACAAGCGGCGTTTTCTACTTCGGGATGCTGATGCCGATGTCGGCGGCGGAAACGGGCGGTTATCTGCTTCCGGTGGTCTTTGCCATCGCCACGGGGCTGCCAGTGATTATCGTGGCTTGGATTCTGGCGTACAGCGTGGCTGGCCTTGGAAAATTTTACAACCGAATGCAGGTATTTCAAAAGTGGATGAATAAGATTATTGCCCTGCTTTTTATCGCAGTCGGAATTTATTACGCAATCACATTCTATTTATAATCGACCAAAATATGAAAACTATTGAAATTTTCGATCCGGCCTTGTGTTGCCCTACGGGACTGTGCGGGCCGAATATCAACCCCGACCTGATGCGCATTGCCGCCGCAGTCGAATACCTCAAGCGCAAAGGCGTAACCATTGCACGACATAACCTGCGCGACGAACCGCAGCTTTATGTGACAAATAAGACCGTAAACGACTACCTGATGAAACATGGAGCCGACGGCCTGCCCGTAACGCTGGTGGACGGTATCGTTACCGTACAGAAAGGCTATCCGACCAACGATCAGCTCGCGGAGTGGACGGGTATATCGCTGGATTATATTCCCATCTTAAAATAAATTGCAACTATGAAATTCTTTGATTTATCAGTAATACGGGGTACAAAATACCTATTTTTCACAGGCAAAGGCGGTGTGGGTAAAACCTCGGTCGCTTGTGCTACGGCAATCGGGTTGGCCGATCTCGGTGAGAAAATTTTGCTTATCAGCACCGACCCTGCATCAAATTTACAGGATGTGTTCGGGCAGGAGTTGAACGGTCACGGCACGGCTATCGCCGAAGTGCCGGGGCTGACGGTCGTAAACCTCGATCCAGAGCAGGCCGCCGCCGAATACCGTGAGAGTGTAATCGGCCCCTATCGTGGCAAACTGCCCGAAAGTGTCATTCAAAATATGGAAGAGCAGCTATCCGGCTCCTGCACGGTGGAGATTGCAGCGTTCAATGCCTTTTCCGATTTCATCACAGATCCGCAGATTCAGCAACAGTACGCCCATATTATTTTCGACACGGCTCCGACGGGACACACCCTGCGGATGCTCCAACTGCCCTCGGCATGGAGTACCTTCATCAGCGAAAGTACGCACGGCGCGTCGTGCCTCGGCCAGTTGTCGGGTTTGGAACAGCGCAAAGAGATTTACAAGCAGGCTGTGCGCACACTCTCCGATGCTACGGCAACCCGTCTCGTGCTGGTAAGTCGTCCGGATGTCGCACCGCTGAAAGAGGCTGCGCGTTCGTCGCACGAATTGCAGGGACTCGGTATCAACAACCAAACACTTGTGATAAATGGCCTGCTCCAGCAGACGGACGACACCGACTCCGTAACCCGGCAGCTCTTCGAGCGTCAGCAGGATGCTATGCAGGCAATGCCCGAATCGCTCCGCGAATTTCCGGCGTTCAGCGTCCCCCTGCGCTCCTATAACCTTTCCAATATCGCCAATATCCGTCGGATGCTTTCGTCGGACAGCGTGGCGGGTGTTGCAAATTATCGTCCCCTTACGGGCGAAAAGACATTGGACGATCTCGTGCAGAATCTTCATGTTTCGGGCAAGCGCGTAATCTTCACAATGGGCAAAGGCGGCGTCGGCAAAACCACCGTTGCAACCCGCATCGCATTGGGGCTGAAAGAACTCGGCGCAAAAGTACACCTAACGACGACCGATCCGGCCAACCATATCAACTATGAACAGGCGACGGGCGCAGGTTTGGATGTCAGCCGCATCGACGAAGCGGCTGTGCTGGAAGCCTATAAAAATGAAGTACGGGCCAAAGCGCAGGCGAACGGCATGAGTGCCGAGGATATGGCGTATATCGAAGAGGATTTGCGCTCCCCGTGTACGCAGGAGATCGCCGTATTTAAAGCCTTTGCCGATATTGTGGAGAAAGCTGAAAATGAGGTGGTGGTGATCGACACCGCTCCGACTGGTCACACGCTGTTGCTGCTCGATGCTACGCAGAGCTACCACAAGGAAGTGGAGCGCACGCAGGGCGAAGTTGCAGGAGCTGTCGCACACCTGCTGCCGCGCCTGCGTGATCCGAAGCAGACTGAGGTGGTGATCGTTACACTGCCCGAAGCTACGCCCGTATTCGAGGCCGAACGCTTGCAGGCTGACCTGCACCGTGCCGGAATCCGGAATAAGTGGTGGGTCGTGAACTCGTGCCTGTCGCTGGTGGCTACGGACAATCCGTTCCTGCAATCCAAAGCGCAGGGCGAACTGTCATGGATCGAGCGCGTCAAACAACTTTCCGACGGCAATACGGCTCTTATCGGCTGGAAAAACACATAAACTATGAAGATACTGATTTTATGCACCGGAAACAGTTGCCGCAGTCAGATGGCGCACGGCTTCCTGCAATCGTTCGATCCGACTTCGCAGGTCTTTTCCGCCGGAACGGAGCCTGCCGAAAGGGTAAACCCGCAGGCGGTCGAGGCGATGGCCGAAGCGGGGATCGACATTAGCGGTCATACGCCCCACAACGTCGCGGAATACCTCGGTGAAGCGTGGGATTATGTGATCACCGTCTGCGGCGGGGCGAACGAAAATTGCCCGCTCTTTACGGGCAAAGTCGGAACACGGGTGCATATCGGTTTCGACGATCCCTCCCACGCGACCGGAACGCCTGAATTTATCGTCGGAGAGTTCCGGAGGGTGCGCGATGAAATAAAGGCGCGGTTCCATGATTTTTACTCAACACATCTTCAATGAAAAACAACGTTTATAAATCCGTGTTTTCCATCCCGAAGATGGATTGTCCCTGCGAAGAAAACCTGATACGGATGAAATTGCAGGAGGTAGACGGCATCCTCCGGCTCGATTTCGATCTGGCCGAAAGGAAGCTGACCGTACTGCATACCGGCGATCCGGGGACGGTGGAAACTGCTCTGAAAACCCTCGGACTCGGAGCTGCGCTGATTGTCACGGAGCAAACGGAGGATCGGCCACAGCCCAACGAACCGTCCATCCAGCGCCGGGTTTTAATCATCGTCCTGTTGATCAATTTCGCCTTTTTTCTGGTGGAGATAGCCACGGGGATTATTTCCGGTTCGATGGGACTTGTAGCCGACAGTCTGGATATGCTGGCGGATGCCTTGGTCTACGGGATGAGCCTGATGGTCGTCGGAGCAGTTTTGTCTCGCAAGAAGAAGGTAGCACGTTATAGCGGCTATATCCAGATCGTGTTGGCTCTCGGGGGAATTACTGAGGTAATCCGGCGTTTTATCAGCGCGGAAACTCCTCCCGCTTTCCAGACGATGATCGGGATATCCCTGCTGGCCCTCATTGCGAACGCCTTTTGTCTGTGGTTACTGCAACGCACCAATAGCAAGGAGGCACATATCCGGGCGAGCGTTATTTTCTCTGCCAACGATGTGATTATCAATGCAGGGGTCATTGCCGCCGGATTGCTGGTCTGGTGGCTGGACAGCGGCATCCCCGATCTGGTTGTCGGCATCATTGTCTTTATCATCGTCCTTCGGGGTGCAGTGCGCATATTAAAATTAGCGAAATAGATTATGAAAACTCAAAAAAATAAACAAGGTATTGGATTTTTCGAGCGTTACCTGACCTTATGGGTGGCGTTGTGTATCATGGCGGGAATCGGCGTCGGGCAATGGTTGCCCGGTGTTCCCGCCGCACTTGGCAAGTTTGAATATGCCAACGTGTCGATCCCCGTCGCTATTCTAATCTGGTTGATGATTTACCCGATGATGCTCAAAGTGGATTTTCAGAGCGTGAAGAATGTCGGAAAAAGGCCGCGAGGCATCATCGTAACGTGCGTGACCAACTGGCTTATTAAGCCGTTCACGATGTTCGGCATCGCATGGCTATTCTTCTATGTTATTTTTAAAGCTTTGATTCCCGAAGAGCTGGCGCATGAATACCTTGCCGGAGCGGTGCTGTTGGGGGCTGCACCCTGTACGGCGATGGTGTTCGTGTGGAGCTATCTCACCCGGGGCGATGCGGCCTATACGTTGGTACAGGTGGCGGTGAACGACCTGATTATCCTTGTCGCATTCGCTCCGATCGTGGCGCTGCTGCTCGGCGTGGGCGGGGTGTCGATTCCGTGGGACACGTTGCTGTTGTCGGTGGTGTTGTTCGTCGTCATTCCGCTGGGAGCGGGCGTATTGACCCGGATGGCGGTGGTCAAACGCAGGGGTATAGACTATTTCAACAACGTCTTTGTCAAAAAGTTCGACAACTGGACGATCGGCGGCCTGCTCCTTACGCTCATTATCCTCTTTTCGTTTCAAGGCGAAACGATTCTTAAAAACCCGCTGCATATCGCCCTGATCGCTGTCCCGCTGATCTTACAGACCGTGTTGATATTCTTTGTCGCGTATGGCTGGGCAAAGTGGTGGAAGCTACCTCACAATGTGGCAGCCCCTGCTGGAATGATCGGAGCGAGCAACTTCTTCGAGTTGTCGGTGGCGGTCGCCATATCGCTGTTCGGACTTCAGTCCGGCGCGGCATTGGCAACGGTGGTCGGGGTGCTTGTCGAAGTACCAGTGATGCTGTTGCTTGTACGGATTGCCAACTACACGCGGGGGTGGTTTCCGACAAAAATCTAACAGCACCTAATTTATTAATAGCGAAATCAGTAGCTATTAGTTTGAAGATATTGTTCGTGATTTTACGAAATAAAGGCAATCCAATGAACGTTTTATTAAAAACTAAAAATAATTATGAGTAAAAAAACAGTTATAGGAACTACCTCTGTCGGGTTATTTTCTTCAGTTCTTGCCTTTTTAGGCGTGGTTTCTTGCTGCGGGATGCCTATCGCGGCAGGAATACTTGCATGGCTCGGCATAGGGGCTTCACAGTTGAGCTTCTTCGCGGAATATCGCCCACTATTTATAGGAATCGCAATCGTCGCATTACTATTTGGCTTTTGGCAGGTCTATTTCAAGAAAAGGTCATCGTGCTGCGCTTCCGGGAGCGGTTGCTGCGAAACAGCGGAGAAAGAAGAAAAACCGAAATCACAGCTTGTTCAGAAGGTGTTTTTGTGGATCGGGGCAATCGTGGTAATCGCCATGCTTTTTATGGGGAACCAAGAAGCTAAAGCCCCCGAAGTGGCTCCGCCTGCACCTGTCGAACAAACTCAAGATCAACAACCGGGCTGCTGCCCTCAATAAATTATACGATGAATACGCTATTAGATACGCTTCAATACTTTGTATTGATAACCATCGAACTAATCGCACTCTTTCTGTTTATCAGTGCTTTGGTCGAAATTGTTTTGATGTATATTCCTGCCGATAAGATTCAGAAATATTTATCGGGAAAAGGGCTTTTGGGGAATGCGCTGGGAGCCGGGTTCGGTGCGTTGACGCCGTTCTGCGCCTGTTCGACAATTCCCATGACGGTCGGATTTCTCAATGCCGGAGTCCCCTTTGGATCAGTGATGTCGTTCCTGATCGCCTCACCGCTGCTCAATCCCATTATTATCGGAATGCTCGCCGCACTGGTTGGAATCAAAGCCGCCGTGATCTATTTTGTGATCGCTTTTGTCTGCTCCGTAGCTTTCGGAGTCATCCTGCAAAAAATCGGCGGACAAAAGTACGTGAAAAACGTCCGCGTAAAACCGGCATGCTGCGGTGGTGGTGAAGAGGTTGTCGATAAGCGGTCATTGCCGTTCAAAGCCAAACTGAAACTTGCATTTAAGGCCGCTTGGGACAGTCTTCGCCCGATTATGGGCTACCTGCTCATCGGAGTTGCGCTGGGTGCTGCCATCTATGGATATATGCCGGAGGATTTTGTCCTGAAAATAGCGGGCCCGGACAATCCCTTTGCCGTACCGGTTGCAGCGGTTTTAGGCGTACCGCTTTACATCCGTGCTGAAACCGCAATCCCGATCGGTATCGCACTGATGGGGAAAGGGATGAGTATCGGTGCGGTCATCGCCCTGATTATCGGCGGCGCGGGAATGGCGATTCCCGAAATGTCAATGCTCGCCAGCATCTTCAAGAAACGACTTGTAGCAATGATCGTAGCCACGATTTTCCTCACGGCGGTAATAGGTGGTTATCTGTTTAATATCTTATTGTAAATCAAACAAAAAAAATGGAAAAGAAAGAAGAAAAGAAAGGTTTTTGGGCATCGCTATTCTCGCCGAAGCCGAGTTGTTCTTGCTCGTGTGGCAGCACAGTCATTGAGGAAGTGAAACAAGAGGCACAGCCTGTTACCGATGAAAAGCAGGACGAAAAAACTGCAATAAAAAACGATACCCATTCCTGTGGATGCAATAAATGATCCGTTAGTTTGTGAAAGGATCATTAGACTTGTTGACCGGTCTTTGGGAAAAGAAGTAGATTCTACTCAACAGATACGGAAGTCAATACGATACAGAGGACGAAGCCGGATACCGGCTCCGTCCTCTTATTTTTATGTTTATTATATGAATTACAATGTCTAACTTAGAATTTCATGTGAAGTCATTTCTATTAATATTACTGAATATCACATGCTTAATAAATATTCTTCACATAACTTATTCCTTTACATAAAACGTATTATGCAAAGCTTCTCATAATTCCTTTGAACCCGAACAATTTTAAAACGATAAGCAGAATGGAATCACAGGAATTCAAATCTTTTTACAAAACCGTCAAAGGAAACGAAGGCGCAAAATGCAAGTACCCTACCCGGCTGGACTTATATGGCCGGGGATGCTCGCATAATTGCTCCTATTGCTATGCGCGTTCGCTGCTGGACTTCCGGGGCATGTGAAATGCCGATGCTCCGGCCGTCGCTTCGATGGAAAGGGTTGCAAAAACCGTCCGGCGTATCGCTCCGGGTTCTGTTGTCCGGCTCGGCGGGATGACCGACTGTTTTCAGCCTGCCGAAAGCAAATTTCGCGCGACCTACCGCACGATCCGGGAACTCAACCAACAAGGCGTGGAATACCTGATCGTTACGAAATCCCCGCTATTGGCGACGGACGAATACCTCGCCGTCATGGATCGACAACTGGCTCATATTCAAATTTCGATTAGCTGCACGTCCGACGCGCTGGCCCGGACTTACGAACGGGCCAGTCCGCCGTCGGCGCGGATTCGGGCCGTTGAAAAACTGCAACAAGCAGGATTCGACGTTTCGCTGCGGCTCTCTCCGTTCATCCCGCAATTCGTCGATCCGCCCCTGCTCGGTACGGTTCGCTGCGACAAAGTGTTGGTTGAATTCCTGCGGGTAAACGGATGGATCAGGCGGTGGTTCGATGTCGATTTATCGGAATATACATTGCATCAAAGCGGATACTTGCATTTATCGCTGGGACAGAAAATCGAATATCTGTCGAAACTGCCCCGTTTCGGGCAGCTTTCCGTCTGCGAGGATGTGACCGAACATTATCATTACTGAGCGCAAACAGTCAATCCGAATCCGAACGATTGCTGCAATCTGAGGCAAGGGTAAAATAAGACAGAAAAAGGAAGCTAATCGTTTTCTTTTTCTGTCTTAATTTCACTTACATATAACTTAAATACTTTTTTATAATAATCCTCTGATTTCTTTAAAAGGAAGTAATATTCAACAAAAGTTGTTTCAATACCATTACAAAATTTTTTATTCCCGTATTTATTATGCCGGTACATATATAATTGCAAATCCAAGGATATGAAAATCTGAGGTGATATGAATTGATTAAGAATATTGACAAATTCAACATCGAGATATTGCATCTGCTTTAATATTTTGTTCAGATATTCCTCTTTTCGATTTCTGTAATAGTCCAAATATTCGAGCCAATTAATATAATGAGTGCCATTAAAATCCATAATGGTAGATGGAGCAAGTGGATTTGTAGAAGAACACATTATTTCAATTTGCTCTTGTGTCATTTTTTTCGGATCAATATTTAGTCCTGCTTTTTTTACCATATCGGCAAAAATACTTTTACCGTCATTTATAATCATATTAAATAGGCCCCCTATATATCCATAAAGTAAAGATTTTTCTTTCTGCCTATTATAATGCACTACGAAAAAATAGAATACGAATGAAGATACATAAGCTATTGAAAGGGCATACCAGAAATTTCCTATCGCTACAAAAAAACTGTTGGGAGCCGGAATGTTTTTAAGCCACATATCCATTACAAATATGAACAGAATCGCAATAGCCAGAATGATCGACAAATCTTTTCTTAAAGTGCACACGTATAATTTGAACCAATGTTTCATAATTGTTTATTTTAGCAACAAACCGCTGATTTTTAAAATATAATTATCATCATCGAATTACATACGGGCGAACGGAACTCCAAATTGGAATATCAATATTCGGATTATGAAATTTCTTTTTTAACATCATTTCAAGAGACATTCTGGAGTATCCGAAATCGGCACATGGTCCAATTATAATACAGTCTATTGTTTCCAATGGAATATTTATTTCGGCATAAGGGACGATTAAACCACCTTTTTCTCTGAAATTGTAATCTACACATTGTTTGATGATACGCCACTCTTTTTCATCCGCATATGTTTCATCTTTGAAAATGCTTCTTTTTTCTAAGATTGATGGGTTTATTAAATAATTTTGATGGTTTAATTTTTCGTATTCGTCCTGAATCTCTTGTTCATTAAATTGTTTTATCAGTGTTCTTTTATCAAAATATTGTATTTGTTTTATTTTAAATTCTGAACGGTTTCGTCTAACCGTTTGATGAATAAACATTTAACGGAGTATCTGAAAAGTAATGGTAACGACTAGGAAACCGTGCGATTTTCAGCGTTTTGCGGTGTTTTACTATCAAATAACTCTTTCAGGTGCAAAGATACGACAAATCTTTGATATAGTATCCAATACAAACAGTATTCGCCATTTTTTGCCTTTCGATATATACCTATTTGCTTATGCCGTTATTTTTTGCAGATTTGGATAAAAAAGGAAAGGCAAAATTCAGGAAGCATTGAAATTCTTTACTTTAGTTAGTGCAAAAATCGAATAATTTATTGTAACTTTGCAGCGGATTCGGTGTGCATATAATACCATCCCAATTAAGATAAGTCGCAACATATATAGTGGTTTTCAATATGATTATGAACAATTGTACAATATTAACAGGTAAAAACACCGTTAATATTGCATATCATAAACCTTGGTAATTTTTCCACATTCAAATCTAATTAATTCGATTTGAATGTCATTGTCTTTGTAATCCGGCATGCTATTTCAGGCTTGTCGAGAGATTTTTTGTGCTATAAAATCAAGAAACATTCAAAAGATAAAAGGAAAAATTCAAATGGAAAAAATCAGAAATTGGAAACAAGATTTCTATACAATATGGGCGGGGCAAGCTGTGTCCCTGATAACAAGTGGGGTTCTTCAAATGGCCATCATCTGGCATCTGACAAATACAACAGGGTCTGCGATGGTGTTGTCAATGGCGACCTTGGTTGGGTTTCTACCTCAAGCGGTTTTAGGTTCTGCAATCGGAGTACTTGTTGACCGCTGGAACCGGAAAATGGTCATGATTGGTGCAGATGTCATCATAGCTTGTGCTGGACTGGTACTTACCGTAATTTCCCTGTCAGCGGAACTACCTGTATGGATAGTAATGCTCATCCTCTTCATTAGAAGCGTTGGCACTGCATTCCATTCCCCTGCGTTAAGTGCGGTAACACCTCTTTTAGTGCCTGAAGAACAGTTAGTCAAATGTGCCGGCTACACCCAGTCCATCCAATCGGCAAGTTTCATCCTAAGTCCGGCAATTGCCGCTTTTCTCTATGCAAAATGGGGGTTGAATTCTGCGGTTGCCCTTGACGTATTCGGAGCAATAATTGCCTGTATCACTGTTGCAATGGTTCACATCCCAAAACAACCGATTGAAGCGCTGCAGCAAGAAAACTTTTTCACCGAACTGCGCATTGGCTATAACGCAATACGACAAAATAAAGCTCTTTTCACATTGCTTTGGATAGGAGCAATCAATATGTTCATTTATATGCCAATCAATGCGCTATTTCCGCTGATGAGTATGAATTATTTCGAGGGAAGTACCTTGCATGCTTCCGTGGTGGAAATTGTTTTTGCAGTTGGTATGTTGTTGGGCGGACTTCTATTGGGCGCATGGGGAGGTTTCAAAAAGCGCATGGCAAATATCATCGGCTCTATCTTTCTTATGGGAGTGTCATTGACTGTTTCCGGCTTGCTACCAACCAATGGTTTTATGATATTTGCGATATGTTGTACGTTGATGGGCTTTTCTGCCCCATTCTATAATGGAGTACAGACCGCGCTATTTCAAGAACAGATACAACCCGAGTATTTAGGGCGTGTTTTCGGACTTCTTGGCAGCATCATGTCGTTTGCCATGCCGCTTGGGTTGGTAGTGTCGGGTGCATTTGCAGACCAAATCGGGGTAAACCGTTGGTTTTTGTTCTCAGGTATGGCTATTCTGCTTCTCGCTATAATAGCCTTATGTCTTCCACAACTTAGAAAGGTCGACAATCAAAAACAAAAATCATGATTTATGAAACGTAACTAAATCTAAACAGCAATAAGCCTCTGATAGGGAAATACGATTATCGGAGGCTTATTGCAATCTGTTTTAACTACTTATGTAATTCCTCTACTTTTCCTTTGTGGTTGAATTGGCTGTCGTATGCTCTGCCGTAGCCTGTCGAACTGTTCCCTGAACCATTCGCCTATGGGCTGGCGGTTGATTACGAGTGTCAGTTTAGACTTGTCCGCAGGGTCTTTCACCACTTGAAAGCCTGCTCTTTCTGTCGTAAAACTCCGATTATGTTCCTCCGAATAAAGTTTGCCCTCGTATATCAAAGGCTTACCATAAGTCAATGTCGTGGTCTGCCTTTCATTGAACCCGACAAGGCGGCACAGGCTCTCTATTCTCATAATTTCCTTTGCCATAGGAAACCATGCACACAGCTTTTCGATAATGCGTTTCAAACCTGATACTTCATCTTTGTGTCTGACACTTTTTTCCGCCATCTCCTTACGGTGATTCTGCTGTATTTCCAACAACTGGCGGTTGTGCTCGGTTTGCATCGTGTGTATGCGGTTTTGCAGTATCTCAATGGTTTCCTCATGGGTGGCAACTTCCCGATACAGGGCGGTGTTCTCCCTTTCCAAAGTCTTGACCTTGTTGCTCCCGAAAAGAGAACCGACACTTTCAGCTATGTTGGTCGCTGCGGTGGTGGCTGCACCTTTCAGTTTCTCGGTCTGTACCTCTTTCTTGGCTTGTCTGAGTTCCTGTTCGGTTTCGGTTTTCTGCTCCTGTAACCGCTTGTTTTCTGCATCAAGGGCAGCGTTCTTTTTCTGTATGTCCCGATAATACTGTGTCGTGGTGGTGTGCCGTGCTTCGGAACCTCGCACACCTCGCTGTAATCCGTATTTAGCCATAACCCTTGCATAATTGTCGTGGTACGCAATCAAGGTCTGACGGTTGAACAGGTCATCGGCACACAAACGGACGGTATTTGCTTTCTTGTGATACTTCCGTTTGCCGTCTTCCTGCTCTTTCTTGGCTTTGCGCCTTTCACCTGTCACGATGGGAACAATGGCTGCATGGATATGCGGTGTCTTCTCGTCCATGTGAAGATGGGCGGCAACCACGTTCTCCCTGCCGAATGTGGCTTGCAGCCATTGGATGCTGTCGCTGCACCATTCGTCAAGTCTTCCGTTTTCCTGTATGTCCATCATGTCCTCATGTGTTCCCGACAGAACCACTCGGACTACACGGACTTGGTCATGTGTAATCTTCCGCTTGATGCCTGCCGTGTTCAGCCTGTGGGCAATCGCTTCATCCCTGCCATGAACGCCATCGGGGTATTCTATAAGTACCCTGTTCAGATGCGTTCTTGTCGGGTCTGCGTTTTTAGGTATGATTCTTCTCTCTATATGGTCGGATTGTACGGTGTCCGATGAACCTTTTGCTTTCTTTATGTCCAATGAAAAATATCCCATGTAGTTTGATTTTTACGGTTATTGTTATGAGTGTATTCTCTGCCTGTGGCATTGGCTCTCAGGGTTTCCAAAGGGATTTCCCTTTGGCTCGATAGGGAGTTTTTAGCATTACCGTGTAATGCGTGAAGAAAACGCCCTATTGAGCTATGGTATTTCTGTCTAAATACCCTTGGGAAAGCGAACCTGTTCCCCTCTATATTTTCAGCCCTTTCTTTTTCGGTGGCTGCATCATCCGCCTTGCGGATTGTACTTGCTTCTCCTCCTTTATCGGCTCTGTCGATTGGGACAAGAGTTTTTTGCACAGGTACTCGTTCAAGTCATTATACCCTGCATAGTGAACCGACATATCCTGCAAGCGGTCACCCAACATCCGTTGCAGGTTGGCGTATGCGTTCCGTCCTGCTGTGTCATTGTCAAGGAAACAGCCGATTCGGGTATAGGTTGCCAATATGCTTTCCGCTTTCGAGAGGTTGGAAACGGAGTTGAGAATGACGTAATCCTGTGCATTCAATCGTGGGTGTTGCGGATTGTTCTTTACTCGGATGGTCAGGAACGAGAGATAATCCATGAAGCCCTCGAAAAGATAACAGACGGTTCGTGGCTCTTTTTGCTGTCGGATATGGGTGATGTCCTTCGGGGCGACACATCCCTTGAAGTATCTATTACGCACTTCATACCCTCTTGCCATATTCGGGAAGCCGATGGCGAAATAGGGTTTGTCGGCATTCTCAAACCGCAGTTCCTTACACTCCCTTTTGGCGAGTTCAATGTCTATCCCCCTTTCTTGCAGATAGGCAATGAGCGCAGGTGATGACAGCTCGCCAACTCTTAATACCCGATAAGTGCGGTTGTCGGATTGCTGCTTGCCAAAAGAAAACGATGCAGGGCGGATGTATGGTGTCCGTTCCTCTATGCGCTTCAACAGGCAGGTTACATCTTCCGTATGGTAGAGTTCCGCTGCCAATGCGATGATGTTACCGCCCTTGCCAAGTCCAAAATCGTACCATTTGTTGAGTTCTGTGTTTACCTTGAAAGATGCGTCCGTTTCCTCTCTCAGCGGTGATTTGTACCAAAAGCTGCTGCCCTGTTGCTTGACGGGCGTGTAACCCAAACTTTGCAGATAGTCTGCGATTCTGATTTGTTTAACTTCTTGTATGTTCATGATATTCTATAGATTTGATGATGATTGTAAAAACGTTGATTTGTTGAATGGCTTATATAACACATTTATTTACAGAAAGATATTTGCTCAACATCTTCTCAACAAACCACTCGCCAAAAGAGAAATCAACAATCGGGTGCTGTTCCTCTCTCAACTTCTCTTTTCGATTGTTGAGATTTTGTTGAGAGTGTATATTGTTTATTGTCAGCATAGTTATATCCTTATTCATCAATTCAACAAAAAAAAGAATGATATTACAGGGATTCAAGTTGTTCCCTCGTGACAGAATAGAAACGACCGACCCGTTTTACAGGCTCATACCGACACTCCCGATTGTAGTTGAATTGGTAGGTGGTATAGGTCAGTCCGTTGGGTGCAGGCGTAAGTTTCCAACACTCCTGCAACACCTTTCGGACTTGGTGCTTCTCCACTTTTACCTGCGAGTGTACCAGCAACAGAAGAATGTCGTTGTAGCAGAACGAGAATGTGTCCGTGCCGACACTATCCATGATGTCAAGTATCAGCTCGTGCATCTCTATCTCCAGTCGGTTACGGTTGCTGCGGATTATCTTCTGCAAGGCTTCGGTATGCAACAGCGATGGAGCAAACCACATACGGCTTTCCTTTTCGGTGGATAGTGTTCTGTGTTGCAGGAAATGAAGAAAGGCGGGTATCTCCGCTTTCAGCTTTTGCAGGAAGTCGGTATCATCAGACTGCAAGCGGTCTATCTTGCGTACCCAATAGCGTGTTTCCCCTGCATCAATGATTACAGGCAAGTACTCGTTGTTGGAGCATAGCACGAACTTGGCGAAAAACGCTATCTCGTCACGGTCTTTGCCTTTGGCTTCCACCTTGTAGGAAAGTGTGGTGCTTAGGTTCTTCAACCGCTCGCTGTCCTCCCTACGGTTGAGCAGCACCTCGTCCACCACGATAAGCAGTTTGCCGGCCCAGTCGGAATTGAATTGGCTACGGAAATCCTCGTTGGTGTTAAAGGTTACATTGTTCTGAAATAGGAGTTTTAGAAAATTCAGAAATGTGCTTTTGCCTGTGTTGCGTTCCTCTGATACCAACAGCAGGATAGGCAGCTTTTGAATGGGGTACAAGTAGAGCAGTTGTAGGTAGTCCATGCCCAACTCGTATTGCTCCCCGAAGATGTGACCTACCAAAGATTGGATATGCGAGAAATCGCCCTCTTTAGGTTGGTGGTCTATCGGTTCATAGAGGTTAAGGAACTTGCCGACCACGGGATGGTAGCCGATGTGTTCGGGTACGGTGCAGAAGCCGTCATACTTGGGAACGCTGCCGATGTAGTCCTTGCCGTAGTCTTGGCGCAGGGTTTCGTTGTTCCATGCTATGCGTTTCCTTACATACCCTCCGTTCAGTTTGGGCTGCTCCACAATCTTGTAAAGCGTAGTCCCCACTCGGATGAATTCCTCCTTTGCCATGCCACCATCCGATGGCGGTCTGTGGCTGTCTTGTTGTTTGTTAGCTGACATAATCAAATGGTTTTAAGTTTGAAAAATACCAGCTACAAAAGTATAAGCATTTATCGGATAAGTTGTTACGCAAAACGCGGCAGAACGGTGACAAATAGCCCCCGAAGAAAAAACTTTCAATGGTTTGGAACGGAAGTCGGGCAGGACAGACGAAAAAACTCCCAAAAAACGAATGTGGGGATTACGCTTTTCGGGAGAAAAAATTGGAGTTCCTGTTGATATGTCGGTCAGATTATATGCTGACACGCTGGCTTGATTACTCTATTCGTGACTGAATGAATGGATTCCGTCAGTCGTGCAACCAATTCAGCTACGAGAAGTATTCGGCTTTGGCTATGCCGTTGGTGTTCAGCGAAAAGAAGATGCTTGTTTTCTCTTTTCGCAAGTACAGTCTTTCAAGAACGGCATTGCGCACCTGCTTCGCACTGTATGTGCCGATACGGAACGCAAGGGCGATTATCGTTTCAAGGCTGTAAACCTCCATGCTGCACTTGTCGGACAGTCGGATGGTATGCCTTATCTCACACTCATTCAGAATGCCGTTCTTGCAGAGTGTCTTTATCCCTGCCCTGATAGTCGGGGCGGTTACATTGAACAACTCGCAAAGCTCCCACTCACTCATGGCGGTTGCCTGTATATCTTTCGGCATAACTACATTGCCGAACTCGTTCATTGTTATGATGTTTCTTTCCTCTTTCATTATCGTTTGATTTAAGGGTTACTGAATGGCATTGCAAATGTTCTTTTCCATATCCTCCAGTTTGTGCGACAATGTTTCCATATCCTGACTAATCTTTTGGGCTGTGATTTTTGCGTAAATTTGGGTCGTTTTTATGTTGGTATGTCCCAAAAGTCGGCTGACGGTTTCAATGGGTACTCCGTTGGATAACAGCACAGTGGTCGCTGCCGAATGTCTTGCTACATGATAGGTCAAGTGGACTTTTATACCGCACAACTTGGCAATGGCTTTCAGCTTCTTGTTGCAAGTCGTGTTACTCGGCATGGGGAATACTTTATTATCTCTTGTCATACCCCTGTACTTCTCTATTATCTTTCGGGGAACATCCAACAATCGGATATTGGATTCCGTGTTAGTTTTCTTTCTTCGGGTGATAATCCACAGATTTCCGTCAAAGAATGTTTGCAGGTTGTCTTCCGTAAGGTTCTTGACATCGGAATATGCCAAACCTGTAAAGGTGGAGAACAGAAATAAATCCCTGACAAGCTCGTGTGTCTTGTCGGGCATATCGGTGTTCATCATTGTGTGTATCTCCTCTCTCGTAATATACCCTCTGTCCACGCTTTCGGGAGAGTTGATGTACCCTGCAAAGGGATTGAACGGCAGACGACCGTCATTCCTCGCTATGGAAATAATGTGTTTCAGCACAATCATGTAGCCCCAAATGGTATTGGTGCGGCATTTTTTCTCAGTACGCAGGAAATACTCGAAGTCGTTGATGAACGAGAGGTTCAACTCTTTTAACGGAATATCTTCACGCTTGTAGGTATGGGGTAGGAACTCACGGATGTGCTTGCAGACGGTAACATAACGTCGGAATGTTCCTTTTGCCCTGCTGTGTCCCACTTTCTTGGCAAATTCGCTGTTGTGTTGTTCAAACAGTTTTAGCAAGGTTTCCTGTTTGATACCGATGCCGAGATAGGCATCTTTCAACTTGGCAGCAGTGACATAACCGTCCGTCTGCATCAACTCTTGATAACGGCGGTTTATCTCCACTCTGATTTTGTCAACGGCACGGTTGATTCTTTGCGCTTCGGCACTCTTACCCGAAGCACGGTTGTTCTTCACGTCCCACAGGCGCAAGGGAACATCCATCTTGCAACTGAACTGCTTAATCTCTCCGTCCACCGTAATGCGACACATCAAAGGCAGGTTGCCGTTGGGTTTCTCACTGCCTTTCTTCACGTAGAACAATACCTTAAATGTACTTCTCATAACTCACTTTTTTTTGGTTACAAAATTAATTCATAGTGAGTTACCGACAGATACGACACATAACGCCAAACGATGCAAAATTTAGGTTTCGCAAGAAATTTGCATCATCGCACGGGTAATGATAAAGTAACTGAACTTTTGCTGCGTTTGTCCATATTCTGTCTCTTCTTGGCTTTTGAACAAGAGAAAAATATAGCGTAACGAACGCTTTTTCAGTCTGTTCGCTACGCTTTACTCAAATTTGCTATTCCGTTAGGTGTTTATTTTACAACCGTCTTTTTTTTCTTCGACTATCTGTTTTATGTCTTTTGCTTTAAATTTAATTGCCACACCTCGTCCATTGGCTCCGTATGCTCTCCACATGGATATATCATCCTCTTTTTCTGATAAAGATAAAACAAACATATCTCCGGCCATTTTCGCAACGGTATCATATATCTTTTTTAAAGCAAAAGATTTTATTGGTAAACTTTTTCGTTTTTCATACTGAATTATTGCATTTGACAGTGCCGAAATAAAGAAATTATACTCTGTGGGATCATTCATATATGAGATATGCGATGCCCAGAATTTGATGGAGTCGTCTTTATCTATGTTATTCAGCATCGCGAATAGTGCCGACATGGTAGTATAATGGTACAAATATTCCGGTTGTTCCTTTTCCATATTATATAAGTTTTATTGGGTATCACAAATATACGCAATTAAGTCACTCATAAATAAAAACAATCTGTCCATTGAAATAAAAACACGGATTTTGTATTTTTGTAAACAGCTTTAATTGAATCTTATATATAAAATTTAATCTATGAATTATTGGAAAGACAAAATATGTGAAGAAATGAGTCAGGGGTTTGACACCCCGCCTGACAAAATGGTTTCAGCAGGATTGTTCCCGTACTCTTTTATTAAAAATTATATCCGGAAGAATGGGAAAAGCGGTTTGTGCAGTTATACCGGAAAAAAATCAAATGTAGTCCATCTGAAAAAGATTGTTATTTTGATTAGGGATACAATTAACGACTATTACGGCGATCCGGATGACGAAGGTGTCGGATTTGATTCGGGATTTGAAGAGGATGCTCCCGGAATAACTTCTTATAATGGTTATATACTGTTTGGCGATCGGAAATTATTGACTGGTGAAGAACTTTTTTCAGCGGAAGAATTTTGGACGTATGACGATAAATTATCCGAAGATATTATTGAATGTTTTAAGTATTGCAGGTGGGTGTACCATGATCCATACGGGAATACCGAAAGCGAGGAAATGGAGTCGCAATGGCAAAAATTCTGTGGAAAGACAATGAAAGAGTCTGCGAACGGAATGAGTATTCAAGATATGGTAAAGAGTAACTTAAATGTATTAAGAAAAGTTGCTACCATCGTTAAAAGTAACAAAAAATTCCTGATTGATTCGTTGAATAAAGGCTGTTTGATATACCGCTGTGTAAAATATTCGACTCGTCTGAAAAAAATCTGTCTGAGTAAATTAGCATCCCCACCGGTACAATATGCAACTATTCCAAACCGTATGAGTCCTGCGGGGGTATCAATGTTTTACGGTTCAATGGATAAACAGACACCTCTTGATGAAGCGCAAAACGGAAGCGGAAATAAATATGCCTATTTAGGAGAATTCGAGTTTGTAAAAGAAATAAGGGTTTTAAATCTTGTGGATATTCCCCGGCGTCCTACTATTTTCGACAAAAGCGACTATTGGGGTATTCGTTTTTTGCACGAGTTTACGAAAGAAGTATCGAAACCTATTTCCAACAGGAACACTATGGAGTATGTTCCGACACAGGTAATGACTGAATTTTTCCGATACAATATAAAACCGTCCATAAATGGAATTGTATATATGAGCAGTAAGAATAGGACAAAATGCTGTGTTTTGTTTCTGGATAATGCACAATGCACTGATTATATGGCTCTAAAATCACATTCATTAACGATCTAAGCAATATAAATTCGTTCTACCGCGCAACCGCACGATAGAACGGATTTTATAGTAAAGACTGTATGGTTCAATGTGAATCAATGATATATAACATTTTGATTTCCCTATGTACAGCAGGGTTTAATTTTTCCTGTACATGATTAGTTATTTGATTGAAGAGGGCAACCCTTTCTGGGGTTGCCCGTATCGTTAAGCTGATTTATGCTTTTCTTTCCAAAGTCTTTCGGCTTCATCTGCCTGCCGATCTTCTTCCGTCAGTTTCTCGAAAGTTTCCGGTTTGAACCGGATAAATTCGATATAGCCGCCGTTATACCCGGTCGTGCGGGTTTCTATGCCTACGACATCGAGTTTTGCCATGCGTTTGCGAGCCGTCGCTTCACTTGCATAACTAAGCGGATAAAAATGTTTTTCTCCGTTTGAAGAATAGCGAATTACACCCAACAAAGTCTGCTGTCCGTGCCGTTGGGAATTGTAATTGCTGAATATGGCTTTCCCCATCGCTTGGCGGATTGCCTTGTTCGCCGGACCTTCGGGCCGTTTGAAAACAGGAACGGTTTGGCCGCCTGTTCGCCGGGATTTGGGAATAACGATCTTATACGGATGCGTACCACTACCGATATACAGACTTAGGTAGAAATTCGTATTGAAGTAGTCGGTCATTAGGTCGCTGTCATCGTAATTGTACGACATGATATAATCGGTAACGTTCTGCATCACTTCCTTAGCCCGGTCGGTCAAATCATCGTCACGTTCGATATAATAATGATTTACGGAACAATTGCAGGTAATTCCGGACGATTCTGTGAACGGGGCGAAATCTGCCACGAGTAATTGAATCGTGATACTGTCGTAATTGCGTACCCGTACTGAGAATTTATAACCGGGATAGGTTTCTTTTACCCATTTGCGGAAAAGGTCGGCGACTTCCGACGGGCGCTGCCCGTTGTAGTTCTTGCCCTGCCAGCGGTACTCGTTATATACGTGCGAAGTATATTCTTTTGCCGTCGCGCCGTTATAGTCGTTTTCGTAACCGTTGGCCACTTTCGGTTCTTCGTCCCGGCGTTTTTCCCAGATGCGGTACAGGGTTTCGAACTCGGCGTTGATTTCCTGCATGGCCTGTGTCGAACCGCCTTTATCGGGGTGGTTTGCTATTGCCAGTTTACGGTACTGCCGTTTCAGATCGGCAAAACTCATAATTGTTCCAAAGTATTTCATAATGATAATTTTAAAGATTAGACAAAAAGCAAAAGGGTGGATTTCTCCACCCTTTTACGGTTATCGGTAAATATGTCAAGCTGCCGGTCGGCTCCGGCGGCCGTGTTTCGATTTTTTCGTTTTTACCGGTTCGATCAGATCGTAAGGTTCGATGAACGGGCAATCGTCATCAGATTCGGGTAACTGTACATCCGGCGCGTCTTCCCTTTCAGGCTCCGGTTTCTCATCGGGTTCCGTGACCGGCTTTTCCGGCAATTCCGGTTGCAGGGGATTGTCCTGCGGTTCTTCCGGAACGACTACCGGAGCGTCCTCCGTCGGCGACGCCTGAGGCTGGTCTTCCTGCGGAACTTCAACGATTTCCGGGATCTCTTCGGATTCGACTTCCGTTTGTTCCGGTTCGTTCGCTTCCATTTCTTCGGCTTCCGTCGGCTTCGATGCTTTGAATTGCTCCAGTTCCATTTCCGCCCGCTGTTGTTTCGGATCGTATTTGGCGCTGTAAATCGCTTTGATTTCTTCCAGCTTTTCCGGATAGTGCAGGGCGGCAAATTCTTCAAAAAAGCCGTATCGCGGAGAATCTCGGTACACGTCGCTGAGATTGGAAATAATGAATACCCGCTGAATCCGGTTCTTTTGTTTGGCCGTCAGCCTATTTACGATAGCCAATAGCGCATCGTCGGGCATACTGAATTCTTCGATCCCTTTAAATCCGAGCAATTCCCGGTAACGCGGTTTTATCGCTTGGATCATGGCATAATAGCTGATCTTTTCCTCGACGCCGCAGATCGGAGTATTGGGTACTTTCTGTATGGAGAATATTTTCTTGGTATCTTCGATAATATGCTCCACTTTGATTTCTCCGAACCGTTTCGCTTTTTCTTCCAATTCCTGCTCTTTCGTTTTTGATCCGGCGTTCGGCTTCATTGCATCGAAAAGCAGGTTCTCATAACAGAAAACGACCTGTTTTTCTTTTACGACAATGTACGGTTTCAGCGTTTCCTCATTAACGCCCCATTCGATTTCTTCGGTCTGCTCTTTGTAGGCTTCCGAAAGTGTCTTGTACCGTTGCATATCCGATTCGTATTCTTCTATGTCTTTGAATTGATCGGCTTTCGGTTCCTCCGGTCTGTCCATCGGGTAAATAAACCGGTTGGAATAATAATCTACTTCGGTAATCTCATAACCGACACTTAGCAGATAATTGACCGCTTCAGTGTTATGATTGTATTTCATTACGCCGATTTCGTAATTTTTTGCCGCCCACTCTACCGCCGTGTTTATTACATAGGTCGTATTCTTATCTTGCAGGCAGCTTTTATTCAGACATCGTGCACAGTCCGTATCGCACCGGAACAGTAGTTGAGAAAGTGTGTTTTGGGGACAAGTTTCACATTCAGATTTATCGAAATAGAAATCGTCCAGCTTCGTAGTGTAAGCGTCGCGCAATTGCTTTGCGAAATCGGCCGTTTTCAGCGGCCGCCACGATCCCCGCAGGCAATTCTCTTTCAAATGTTCGTCGTAAACTTCCTGCTGTACTTCCGATTCGTATTTGCACAGCTCCAACGCCATCGAGACGGTAATGCTTTCCTCGTCGAGCAAGGCGCGGAGTTCGGAAATCAAATCGAGCAGTTTCAGTCGGTTTTGTATATACGCCTTACTGAATCCGAATACTGCGGCGGCAGCCGCAATATCCCGGTCCGAAAGTTCCAGATAATCTTTTATCGCCTGTGCTTCTTCGCAGATCGTCATATTTTTCCGCTGGGTGTTTTCCGTTATGGCGATCGCTTTTGCCGTCAAATCGGAAACATTGGCTACAAAACACGGAATCGTCTGTTTTTCGGCCATGACCGAAGCATGGTAGCGACATTCGCCGCAAATGATTTCGAACGTATCGGCTACGACGGATTCCCCGTCCTGTTCCGATTTTCGCGGCCGGACGAGGATCGGGTTGATAATTCCGACGGATCGGATGCTGTCGGCCAGTCCCAGCAAATAATCTTCGTCGAATTGTTTTCTCGGATTGTTCGGATTCGGTCTGATCCGGGACAGTTCCACATGCTGAACGTTCAGATCGGCGGTAATCACCTCGACCATTTTTTCTGCGTTCATCGTTTCGTTTGTTTTCGCACTTTCTTTTTTAGTCTTCATAACTTTAAAATTTATTGGTTTATAATGGCTTAATTGGTTTTTGGACTTCATCTGCCCGTTCGGACACTTTCCGAAGTCCGGATTTAACTTTTTCGATCATTCGCTTTTCTTCCGCTGAAGGATTGATTGTTTGTTCGAAATCCGCGATTGCTTTCAGCAGTTCATTTACAATCTGTTTTATATCCATAGGCATAAAGTTTTAAGCCGCGAATAATATTCTCGGCGATTAATAATTTGATTATTAGAAAATTGAATTTCTTTTGAGAAAACTATTTATTCTTTCTCTATCGACTTGTTTATGGTTTCGTGTTAGAAACCCGGTGCGAGCGGTTCCGGCTTCAAAATTTTGTCGAAAAAATCTACCCGACCGCAGGGAGCGGTCAGATTTTTTCTATACAAAATTTTGAGAGGAAATGAGCGAGTACCGACATTTACACGATACCAAAACAGATATGTATTCTTAGGATGAGGGATTTGAAATTGTCTGATAATTGGGTAATTTAGACGGATAAAATGTAATATGAAAAATTATGGAAGCAACTATTTTGTATGGGAACGGTTTGAATTTAATATCTCAACCACAAAAAACATGGACAAAACTTCTTAAAGAATTATTTGATAAATATGGTAATGATTTGATTCCCGACCACAAACCTTATCCGATGGTCTACGAAGAACTGTTTTTAAGAAATGAACTTTTAAAATTAGAAGACGAAAAAGAGGTTAAAAGTGAAGTGGTAAAATTTGTTAAACAAAATAAAATCAATGAATTTTATAAAATGTTATCGGAGTTCGGACTTCAAAATTATCTTACGACCAATTATGATTTTACGCTGGAAGAACAGTTTAAGAAAGATGGATATGCATGGAAATACAACGGGAAAGAAACTAAGTACAGCATTTTTACTTACATGGAAATAGAGGGTACAAATACCAAAATTTGGCACATTCATGGAAATGCAATAAAAGAAAATACGATTCAACTTGGATTCGATCAATATTGTGCGGCCACACGTAAAGTAATAGCTTATACGATCGGGGAATTGGAGTTTGAAAATCAAAAAATTAATAGAATTACTAATAAATTGAAAAAGGATCAGTACGATACTCTTTCATGGATAGAATTATTTTTCACAACGGATATTCATATTATCGGGTTAAGTATGGATTACTCCGAAACGGACTTATGGTGGTTACTGGAACGGCGAGCACGTTATATCAAAGGAAAATCTGTAAATAGCAATAATATATATTATTACGATATACTGAGTCAAGATTCTAAAAGTAAAGAACAGCTATTGACTGCTTTTGGTGTCGAATACCTCCCCTTTAAAAATGAGAATAAAGAGGATTGGCGTGATGTCTATAAAACTATATTTGAGAAACTTAAAACAAATATTAAGGAAAGGCATCCTGATATGTAATCAATAAAAAAGACTGCTTATGCAGTCTTTTTTATTGATTAGGCATTGTTTACCGTCGGAATTTTGGCGATTGTCCTTAGAATTTTTCTGCGTCTGATTTTTTCAGCTAATAATGCCACATCGTATGCACTATACAAGAAAGTCTGATCCGTCAGCCGAACCGATTTTATCCATTTTCGTTTCCGACATTCATCCAACTGAAGGGATTTGATATGCAAAATTTCGCATACCTCGTTGGCGGATAAAGTAATAAATGCTTTCTTCTGTTGGGCTACATATTCCAAAATCAGGATCATGTACATAGCCCGGTAATTCTTTTTAATCAGTTGAACGACCGTTTCGCGTTCGACCAATACATACTCTTTCTTTTCCATAATGTAAGTTTTATAAGATTAAAAATCGTCGGTTTCATCATCGAAACCCTCCGGATCGTTGTCTATATCGAAATCGTCGAGATCGACAGTTTCTGACGGAATTTGCCGGATACCGTCTTTTGGTCTGTTCCGCACCCAGCCATCGGAATCTTTCACACGTTTTTTTATAAAATCCAATACTTCCGATTTACGGTATAATCGGCGGCCATCGAGTTGGAACCCGATCAATTTTCCCTGTTCCCGATACCGCCGCACCTGCCGTTCACTCATTTTAGTGATTTCGCACACTTCGTTAAAGTCGAGAAATACATCATCGGCAGATTCCGGATGAGGATTATCTTTAATCTCGTTACGAATCGTTTGCAGTTCGTCCATGATCCGATCCAGCAGCGATTTAATCGTTATAAACATATCTTCGATTCTTTGCATGGAACTATCGTTTTATTCGAAAGCAAAGGTGGAGTAACGGCAAAAGAAAAGCGGATAAGTTACCCGGTAACTTACCCGCTTTTTTTTACAAATTATTGCGCTCAACCATCTAATTCATCCATTCTATTTGTCAGCATATCAAGCAATTTATTAATAAATGAAGTGCGTTCTTTCTTACGCGAACGTGCTTTAGAAAACCTTTGGTAAACACCATCGAGTTTAATATGAAAGAATTGTTCGAAGCAAACGGCGATCTCTTTAATGGGAATGTCGCCGTTATTTAAAGATTGAGAGAGAAAAAGAGCGTAGATTAATTCGGCAAGGTCGATAGCCGATCCACTCCATTTAAGGGGGGATGAAAAATGGTTGGAAGGACCTATATAAATTTGACGTGTATCTCGAATCAACGCCGCCGTAATATCTTCTTCGATTGACAAAAGCAGTAATAGGTAATCAGCATGTTTAGGCGGTGTTTTTTTTTACCAACATTGATATGTTGGTCTTGATCTGCCGGATGGTTCGCAGTCGTTTTGCAAGATTAAATTCCTGACTGTAAAACTCTTTAATCCATGAATTAAACGTTTTCAAAACTACGGTAAGTCCTAATTGAGTTAGTTTCTCATCATACTCACACGATGATTCGCATTCCAAAATAAATTCTTTCATAGCATTTTAAATTAGAAGTGAATAATAAGTTGGGATATTTGTAGCGTATGACTAAAGAACCTAAATTGACACATCTAAATTAATCATATATACGTGGTTATTAGCAATAATAGATGAAAAAGCAACGAAAAACCGATGCCTTTCGTTGCTTTTGTCAGTGTTTATTCTTCTTTTAGTTTTCGGATTCCCAGCTTTACGATCTCCGGTCGGTCCTTTTTCATCCATAGTTGCAATTCCTCCGGATCGAATCGGATGGATCGCCCAACTTTATGAAACGGGATCTTATTCTTGTTTACAAGATTGTAAAGCGTACCAATGCTAAAACAGGTTATTAGACTGGCTTCTTCGATTTTCACAAATTTTGCCCAAGTGTATGGTAAGGCTGGTTTTGAAAATTCTGAGGAATACGGTTTTTCTTTTAAAACTTCTCGCATCCATTCTTTGAAATACTTTTCAAAGGATTTGATAAATTCGTCCATGACTTAAATCTTAGTTAAAATATTATTCGGCAATTTTTGTTAGCATTGCCGCGATTTCCATTTTATCGTCCCGTCTGAATCCATCGAGATAACTTTCAGTAGTTTTTAGCGAGGTATGACCTAAACTTTCTGAGATAAAAGCAATATTCACTCCCTTTCTCATTAAAGTAGTGGCGTAGGTATGCCGGGCAACGTAGGTAGTCAGGCTCACATGAATATCTACCTTTTTCCCGATTTCTTTCATACGTTCGTTAATTACGTGAGTGTACAATTTTCCAAGTTCGTAATTCCGTTCGTCGGATTCAGTCTTCTTGTATATTCCGAAGATGTAATTGTCTAAACTCTTATCTTCATTCCCCCAAAAGTCGATGATGTCCTGCACGGGTTTCGTTATGAATACTTGGATCGGTACATGTGTTCTACGAGTACGAATAGTTTTCTGACGATAAAAGACAATAAAACCATTTTGTAAATTAGCATATTTCAGGTTATAAATATCTTTCATATTCATACCGCAGCAATAAAAACTAAACAACCACAAATCACGCGCTTTCGCCTCCGATTCAAATTCAGGTTTATAATTTATTATCGCTTTCAATCCGTCAAGATCAAGTGCACTATTTACCTTTTTAGTTTCTGGAATTTCGTATTTTCGTTTCCGCGCAGAACCAAACGGATATTGATCGGCAGACATTATTTCGTCTGCAATAGCCTCGTTGACAATGGCCCGTAGATAACGCATGTACATTGCAATAGTCGTTGTAGACCTATTTTGTTGAAGCATAAACCGTTCATATCCTTTCAAGAAATTAACAGTCACATCAGAAAAATTCAATCTATTTTTGTACTTCATTAACGAAACAAGCGCATTCTTGTAAGATTTCGCAGTACCGAAACGGTGCTCCTGCATGAGTTCATTCGACCTCCTGCGAAAAGCATCATAAACATTTTGCTTGTCTTTAAAAGGTTTGGCCTCAATACCTAAATACAATCTGTCGAAACCTTCAAAAGAAAAATTAGCACCGAGCGTTTTGATAATTTTATTTGCTTTATTTTGGATTTCAGTGATACCGAGTCGTATTTCTTTCAAATTTTCATCATATAAATGCTTTGCATTTATTTTCTTCCATTCGATTTCGGTACATAAATATCTTGTAGAATATCTTTTAATTGTGGAATGAAAATAGATTTCAAGCCTAATCGGATATTTGTTTGATTTTTTGAGCAATCTACGTTTGTCCAACCTTAGTGTGGCCGTTACATATTTATTAATTGTTTCCATCGTTTCAGTAAGATTTTATTGGATTCAAACAAGACTTAACAACACAATATCGCAAACACAATAGTTTACAATACAAGCTATTATACTTATTATAAAACGAATTAGGAGATTGTTTTAGTTTAAAACAAGGGTTCGAAAATGAACCATAAAGTCGAATCCAAAGAATCTTTAAAATGTGCCTAATTATAGGCTTATCAGCGGATTGTTTCAACAGACAGTAAAGTACTGATAATGTGCAATCATACGGAGTCTGAAGAACCTTTAAAATGTGCCTAAAAAAGTGCCTAATGGCTCCGTAAAAAGGAGTACAAAGTTGTGAAACCGAAAAACTAATTTCTATCATAATAATCTGTTTTTTAACCATTTAACAAATTTATGATGAATGATAAAAAAGACTTTAGGCCACTGTTAATCAGGGGGTCCTAGGTTCAAGTCCTAGTTGAGGAGCCAGAAAATCAAGAGGTTACGATGAAAATCGCAACCCCTTTTCTTTTTGGTGCACACAATTTGCACACAACTTACAAAAACGCCTTACATAAAATTTGTAAAGCGTTTTTAAATTTATTTTGCAGGCTTATTGATCTCAATTCATTAACTCACGGCCAATTAAAGGTTTTCCCTTAGGGAGATTGTATAGTGCGGTAAATTAACCATCATTTTCAAATGCAAGTATATTAGTATTGTAACCTACTAATATTTGACCGTTTCAATCTATAAAACGAGGTGTAAAAAATAACGAGATTGTATTTTGATAAATACTTGATTTTACGTGTGTATTTTTTTACGGACTATATCATATCTTTGTATTAACATACATAAGTATAAGCAACTATGAATCCCAATTTATCATTTAACATTTCAGAAGATTCTCCTATAACAACAGCAAAAGATGACGTATTCGGACGTAAACGAATTGTTGACGCAGTTGTACAGACTATTATCAATAAATCTCAATCGAAACATACTTGTTTTACGATTGGAATATACGGAAAATGGGGAGACGGTAAAACATCGACTCTTAACCTCATTTCTGAACAGTTAAACCAACAAGAAAATATAATTATTTCTTGTTTCAACCCATGGTTATTTAAAGATCAAGAATCCTTACTATTAGATTTCTTCAATTCGATAGACGGCAAAAATATAAGTCAAGATTTTGTAAAGGGATTAAAAAAATATGCCCCAATTGTATCTTTAGGACTTTCGGGATTAGTCAATATTTTCGCTCCGGGCGCAGGAACAATGATGGAGAAAGGTGTTACAACATTTATAGACAAACTTCCTGATTTAAAAGAAAATGTTAATTCAAGAAAGAAACAGCTAAGTGAAGAGATTGTAAAATCTCAGAAACATTTAGTAATTATAATTGATGACGTTGATCGACTTGATAAGAGTGAAATACATGCACTATTCAAATTGATTAAACAAACGGCTAGTTTCGACAATACCATTTTTATTATCGCTATGGATAAAGAAATGGTTGCGAAAGCACTATGTTCATTTTATGAAAACGGAGACATTCAAGCTGGACATAATTTCATAGAAAAGATCATCCAAGCACAGTTGTACCTCCCAAAAATCTCGCAAGGTCAGTTGTTACAATATTTTACCTTAAAATTCAAAGCAATATTGTCCAATCTGCCAAATACAGATTTAATTGACGAGCGGGAAATATTAGAAGCTCAATACAACATTCATAAATATGCATTACCTTTATTTGAAACTGCCAGACAAATAATTCAATACATTAATGTCTTGTCATTCTCGTTGCCACTACTATATACCGAAGTTAACATCTCGGATTTATGCTTATTAGAAGCGCTAAAAATTGTCAGTCCCGAAGCATATAAAACAATACGAAACAACAAAGCAAGAATTTTAGGTCAAATGCCTGATAGTGTCTATATGTTAGTTCGCTTTGCTTCTGATCAAGAAAGAAAAGAGGCCGCAGAGAAAGAAAAACAGGATTTCATAGAAATGTTAACAATAAATACTCCGCATCATTACCAATATGAGTTACATTATCTACTTGGAAAAATTCTTCCTTCATATTTTTATTCTTCCACAGTTCCTACATTAGAATATGACTCATCCAAAAGATTATGCTCTGAAAGATATTTTGAAAAGTATTTTATATACGACACTCCTTCGAACATTATTTCTGAAGACAATATTGATGTTTTAACCAACGAAATCAAAACATCAATTGATGCAAAGCGCCTAAATAGTACGTTCGATTACTATATCCAGAAGTATTCCATAGATGAATTTACCCGTGTATTACAATTGATTCTCTATAAAAGAACTTTACAAAAAGAAAATATCGGCAAACTATGTGTTGCTTTATCATTATTAAAAAGCAATAGCTCCCGTACTAGATTCACGGAAACAGATCATGCCAAACAATGGGAGCTTTTTATTGTAGACACGCTCAATATCCATATAAATAATTATGACAACGAAGGTTCGCCTATCAAAGACTTCGATACGATCCTTACGACTTTACAGGAAATCACTAAATATTCTCCAGCTTTATTTAGTCTGTTTGTTGTTGTCGAATTTTTAAGAAAAGGATTTGCCGGTTATGGAAACGAAGACAGATTAAACGAAATTGTCATGGTTGCTATAAAACGATTCATTAAAGAAAAATCTGAAACCGCTTTATTTGATTTAGGGCAAATCTGCATACTCGAATTATTTCCCGTGTGGCAAAAAGCAAACCAACAGGAATATCAAGATTTTATACGTCGACATATCCCCAAAGATGATTTCAATATCGCAAAATTAATTAATACATTAATTTACAATGGCGAATCTAAATACTACGAACCATTCTGTAAGTTGTTTGATAAAAAACTAGTTTACGAAAAGTTACAAAAAGAAATAGAACGTGTTCCAACATTAAGAAGGAAAGAAAAAAACATAGAAACATTTATGTCCATATATGAATCGGAACAACAACGCTAATCTTTAACTAATCATTTTTCTTTTTTTACCTTTCGTATCTGCAATCTGTCCGCATTTTCTGTGAAGTCTGATTTTTTTGTGATTATTTTTCGTTCACTGTGGCCCGATATAGTTACAGAATCATGTAGCGGTAAATAAAAAAGCCGGTCGGATCGCTCCGTCCGGCTTGGGCCGTCGCCGTTTTCATTAATTATCAGGTTAGAGGGTAAACGGTTCGGGCTATGATGAAAAGGTAGTAGGTTCAAAAAAGGGGAAAGGGTATCCCGGTACGTCCCGTTCCCCTGCCGTTTTGTCCGGAATTGGAAAGTAAGCCTGATTACCGCACGGACAAATCGGCTTTATTTCTGTAAAATGCCGAATCTTCGGGCGGCTTCTCTTAACAGCGGAAGCATTTCGGGCAGGGCTTTGAAATGCAGGATAGGAAACGACAGGAAATAAAACCGCTTTTTATTCATTTCCACGATATAATGCAACGCTTCCTGAAACGGAAAGAAATCTTCGACGACCTTCTCGTAGGGCGTACTGTACGAATCATCGTTGAGCATCGCGGCGTAAATCTGGTCGTGATAACCGTAGGCGCACGAATAAACGGCGAACGGCAGAGTGCTGTCCGGATCAGCCTTCCCGTCGGCCATGTCGGAGAGTAATTGCTGCGGATCGGGCGCGACCCATGCTTCCAACACCTCGTCGGGAATTAAATTGTACCCGACGGTTGTAACGTCGTGGTTCCGGAAAAAGTCGAGGCTCCACCTGAAATTGGCGGCGGCGACCGGCGAACCTTTGAATTGTGGATTTTTCGTTTTCATAATTATTTAAATAAAATGGTTAATAAAAAAAGCGCAAACCGTATTGCCTTCAGCATCCAAGGCAACGCCAATCGCCTGCGCAGCAAAGACAAGTTCGGTTCGTGCCCTGTTATAAACACAATACATCACTTTTATTTTATCTTCATTATCTCCGTAATCAGTCTGTCGTCCGCTTTGTTGTTATACTCCGGTGCGTCGTCGCACAGATTCAGTACCGTCATATCCCGCTTACGGGCTAAGTCCACCGTGTAGGCCGTGCCGCCGGGCTGCCCATCGTAGTAACACACCAGCGCAGACGCATGATCGAGCATCGCCCGGTTGCGCTCATGGAAACACGAACGAGTAAAGTTTTGATGCAGGCACACCCGACAGTCCGCTGCGGCCAGCACTGCGGAATGAAGCTCTTTAAACTCGTAGGGAAAACCTTGCGCCTGCCCCCGGAACGGCACCACGGCGATCAGCCGCAGGTCGGTCAGTTGTTTTTTCAGCGACAGCACCGCCAACCCCGCCCACAGGTCGAAGCCCGTAGCCATGCCGCAGAGGAAAGTATCGTACCCCTGATCGTGCAGCAGCAGTACTGCGCTTGCCGTGCGCCGGACAATGCGTTCGCGGACGGACGTGTAATCGGCATCCGTTTCCGTCAGTTTGATTTTCTCCTTTCGGTAGCCTGAAAAAGCTGCCGCACGCGACGGATCGATGTCGCTCAGGATTTGCAGGTTGTCATATTCGATTCTCATAGCGGTAAGTAAGAATAAGAAAAGGCCGATCAGGGCGTGTCCGGCCTATATCAGTGTAGAGAAAAATTGTATTGGAAAGGGAGTGCGACAGCACGGGATTGCCCGGCCTGCCGTCCTCACAGGAACAGGCGAACGCCGCGCACTCCCTTAGTTTTCGGTTTGGAAATACGGGGCTTTCCCGAACGCTCGGATCGGAATACGCCGCGCATGGCCGGAGTTCTCCGGCTGCGGATAAATGACAGGATTTAGATTTTGGCCGTAACATAGTAACCGGGATAGAAGTTGATACTTCATTCGATTTCCCGGCGTCCAGCCCATTGCGGTAAGGCAATAAAAAAGGGCGAGGACGCAGGTACAATTTCCCTTGCGGTCGGCCTTCGGAGCCTTAGTCTCGGTAGTTGTCCTTACGCCCAAGCCCCGCCCCGGTAACACGTACCGGGGCATGGCAAGGGTTTCAACAACTCTTATACCGAGACATGATAATGTTATATTTCTATAACAATCCGAAGTTTACCACAAGGTATAAAGGTCGTTTAACCTTTAGCGATATGTTACGGTCTAAACCGCATTATTATCCTGCAAAGATAACATAATCTTTCATTTAAAAGTTAATACTAATTTTCTTATTGAAGTTGTGCTGCACACATTGAATCCGGTTTATTAGTTTTCATTTTACCGGAAATAAAAAACGAGTGTGGATTTGTGGCAGATAAGTTGCGTAGGCTTAGGACAGCCTGTAAACACATATAAGCACAAAAGGCCCACACCCGTTAAGGTATAGAATCCAAAATCTGAATACCTCGCACCGGGCATGAGCCGTAATGTGAGGACTTTTGCGCTTTGCTGGTTTACTTTAAGGTCCTAATTTAACGCAACTGCAAAGCCAACCCACCGTTTCCGGTAAATTGTTTGTTCAAATATACGAAACAAATCGCAATGAACAACAACCGGGTATTCCGATTTTGTGTCTTTTTAAGAACTTTTTTGCTTTTTTCGCTATTTCGGGCATTTTTCTGATTCGCAATTTGTTCGGACCAAATTGGACCGGAAAGGAAATGTCCCGTTTCGGATAAAGCGGCCAATCTCCCGGACCAAATGCGGTACGCGGGTTCAGGCAGTTTTGTATGTAAGATGTGGGAAAGGGCACGGGCCGAAACAGTCCATGCCGGGCGAGGGAATGGACTATTTGCTACGGATCATGCGCCTGTCGGCACACCTGTCACTATCTGCAATAGTCTCCATAATCAATCAAGTTTGACGTAATGATAACGGGTCAAACTTACGGATTATTTTCAAAAAACACATATTATACAACAAAAAAGAGCGTCTTTTCGAGAATGATCTTGTGTTTGATTAACTATTATCATCAATTGATTCTCCATAGAAACAGGTTATTAGAAATACTTTTTCAACACGAGTATACCCTGTTTGATTAGTATATAGGCATCCTGACGATCTTGTTTCCCTTAAATATCCATTGAATACATGATTTTACTATGTTGATTAATCACCAAACAGGAATATAAATTTTGTTCGTATATTTAGTAGATAAATTATATTTGAAATCAAAATGGAGAAACTTAAAGAGTTAATAATTAAATTTCATGACTTGCTTCGTTATGAGAGACTTAATGATTGCCATTTTCATTACGAGTCAGACATTTTGAGCCTTTACAAAGATATACTTTCAACATTAGTCGAATCTCATCCTAATTATTGGGATTATTATCCGAAATTTCTTTACAGTTTAGAAGAAAATTCATCGCCGTCGCTTTTATATTCAATAAAAATTTTCTTAGATCTCTTTGATTCTATTCTAATAGAAAAAAAATTAATGCGATTAAACCTATCTATAACAAAATATAAGTGGAGTGGTAAAAGTGTAAAAAAGTATATGAATATTTTTCTTGAAGATGGATACACGAGAAACAAGAGTCAACGGTTATCAGAGGAATATTTCAATCTTGATTTGCTAAAAGATGTTGAAAAGATTGAACTCATATCATTCTTTAGAGATACGCTTCACTATCAAGGCGAAAAAATCAATTGGAATAATGAAGATGTAGAAACAGCACTTATGTATGTAATTCCACTAAGGCAACTTCTTTTATACTTTAAGATGCCAGAGTTATTTTACTTCCTTGCCGGAAGTGTAGTCGAAAGACTGTCGACGTCCGAGTTTTATCAAATAAACCGAGATTTTGTTGAAGAAATCATCATGGCGTCCTATAAGGATAAAGTTCCTGAATTAGGTTTTGTGAATGCGTTTAAGGCATATTCAAATGCTAATAGCATTCATGCATCATTAATGTTCGTCAATTTAAGTCTAGTTGCGAGTCTTATAAAAAAGCCGCCGTATCATCACGAGTTCGTTTTAGAAATAGGTAGACAAGTAATTCGGTTATTCAGAAATGTAGGGCTAGTAAAGTTTATTTTGCCATTATATCAAAAACTTCAACATAATCTAAATCTTAGTGATTACGAAAAAAACATATTGGCTCATGCTTATTATTCATCACTTATTGCCGACCACACAGATGGCCTGCCAGATATACTGTTAGATTTCTTAAGAAAGGAAAGAGAAACATTATTTAAAGATGGTATCCACAGTGCTATACCTTGGCTGACATTATTGTACAATATAAGACGGATCTATCCTGATGCCGATTTTTCTCCAACGGGACTAGGCTTTTTCGTAAATGTGTTCGAATCAATAGTGCCTCATGAAAGCATAAATCGTATTAAGGATATATTAACAGGAGATAGCACAATGCTCAAATCTAGAATTAAGGAATCGTTGATAAAGTTAAATGAAACTAGAAATACATCCGATTTTGTCTATGATAATGAAATATCACTCACTATAGCCAGTCGCCTTATTCAAGAAAGTTTCAAAAACTATGATAATGCAGGTTTCATTCTCGCAATGATGCTAAAATCAGATTTTAGTATCTTATTTCGCCCTAAAGAAGTAATAGGAACAATGCCGCTTAAATTACCTAAATTAGATTTAAACGATTTTGATTTATTATATGAGCACCAAGATGACTTTAATGCAGCACTCCAATTAAAAGAAAATACAGCAATACTGTGGATTGGCTTTTCGGAAAGTAAAATATATACACTGACATTACACAATAAAGAATATGGTTTTTCATTACAGGATCAATGGGATTACGATAAATATTTGCAATTACTAAAACAGGATTACTTCTTCGATTTTAGTTTTGCCTTTACAATTAAAGAAAAAGGAGAAGTAAGATTGATAACAAATGAAGAATATATCAACCAAAGCAATGAAGTAAAAAAAGAGCTACAAAGTTTTTCTTTACTAATAAATAAGAATATAGAAAGTATTTATCTCGTGAAAGACTTGGAGATATCTGGCTATCCTCATAACCTTTTATTAGACGAAAATAAAAACTTTATTGCGTTAAGAATGCCAATAACAAATGTATTATCAACAGAATGGTTATTATTTAGAACAAAAAACTCTATTCTTTTACGTAATTATTCAAAATCAATATGGATTCCTATCGAAAGCGGGGATCTAACTATAAATTATCTATATAACAATATTGAAAATACATTAAATAAATATCAGTTTCAAATTAATACTCAGTCTGAAATGCTTGAGAAAATGTCTTCAGATATAAACATAGTTTGTTCGCATGGTGCTCAAAATATCTCCGAGACACATCTCATATTCCAAGAAGGAACAAAAAACTGTGATGTTAGTTCAGTTATTAGTAATGGCAAAATCTTAATCTTTTTTGTTTGTTATTCCGGATCAATGAAAACAGAATCTTTTCGAAATAGTATAGCTTCAGTTGTTCTCCAAGCAATTGCACTCGGCTATGAAGCCATTATTGCTCCTTGCTGGGGGTTAAATGCATCCATTCCTGAAATTTGGCTTCCTATTTTTTTAGAGTCAATGGATAATGGTTATGAAATACAACAAGCTGTTTTTAAGGCAAACATGAAAGTGTTCGAACAATATTCAACTCCTGCCGCATGGGCCTGTTTACATCTTTATGGAAATCCCAAACTAAAATTAGATATTTCATGATTTACTATCCCAAAATATAATTAGCTTTGAATTTCTAATCTATTAATCTATATGAGTTTGAGAAAATACCTTATATCTGATTGATACATGATATTGTGCATCAAGTCAAAAAATGACAATTATGCTTTATCATAATTTTTTGTTTAATGTTTTAATAGAACAATGTTCGTTATTGAGTAAATATTTTTATATTTGCGAATACAGACTGATTTAGCAAGGCAAGGTACATTCATGTAATGAGCAAAAGCCAGAAGTATAAAGCGACTGGCATAGTGCAAAATCGGAGAAAAACGGGACAGACATCTTTATAAAAGACTGAAATACACCTCACTGTAAAAATTGTAAAATTTCTTGTTGAGGAGCTTAAAAATCAAGCACTTGCAAATTCCTTTGCAAGTGCTTTTTCATTGAATACTCAATGTGCCTTGCGTAAGTTTTAAACTCTGTCCTTTCTCTTTGTGTTGCCTATGTTATTATTGCCAACCTACACAGGACACGTAATTGGGAATGCAATCCCCGCCCGGCCGTTTATTTCCGACCTTTCTTCCCACGTTTCACCCTTTTAATTAACGCTTCAGTCAGACTGTCGAGGTAGGGTTTCAGAACTCCGTGCCGCTGGTTCATCTTGATATTACCGGCTTCCTCAGGACTCATTTGATACCGTTGCGTTCCTGCATCAAATGGCGATGGTAGGTACTGACATAACGGGAAAATCCGTTGAGAGTCCCCCCGCACTGCCGGCATATCTCGATATAGGAGAGGTCGGTGGCTGCGTACAATTCAGTGTCGGATGATATTTTGCTTCCATCTCCAGCTTGCACTCTCTTGTCCGGTTACATTTGTTCTCTTTTAAGGCTGCTCCGATTTTATTCTACTTTTCCCGTTGATACACAATTTACTTACATCACCGCTAATCGTCAAATTTGATTCTTCTCCCATGATTATGGATCTACTACGCAACGCACAAAGCAAGCATCCGAACCTCCGGATCTAATTAGGTTGTCCGTACTGATAAAATTGAAATCAAATGAAAAATAGTTGATATCCCATCCCAGGCTGGCACCATCCGTCGGCGTAAAGTAGTCTTTAGGAATCTCCGCGTTTAACCAATAGATGGCTCCCGGTCGTTTGTATATGTCGTAAAACAACGGACGATCTTTAGGATCTGGATATAATTTTGTTCGGCCGCCAGCATATCTTAATACTCCATTGAGGATTTCAGGATCTCCCCAACTGGCAGTATAGCTTTGTTTTCTGTGTCCGTAGCCGGAGGCGCCAATGGGGAAGAACAGATTTTTGCCCGTATCGCTGTTATACGCGAAACAGCCTCTCATTCCACGTCCAGACGTACTGTGTTCATAGTCATAGCCGTAAGCATCTACGATATCATCGGCCGTTTCCGTGGCATCATCTCCGTACAATACACCGTATCCCTGCTCTACATTATCCGCCCTCAATTCCCAAAAGTCTGCGGCTGTAGCCACCCTGGCATTCGCCATTTGAGGAGCACCGAACTTATTGTCCTTACCAAGATTAGTAATGGTTGTCCACTCCATTTTGACTCCAGTTCCTGCATTGGTAAAGCCATCTTCAGGATATACTTTGAAATCTTCCGGCGTGACATTTATCCACGGTTCAAATGGGTTTTTATTGCTCAATGCGTCTATCGGCTGATTCCAATTTCCGAATTTGAACAGCGACCCTTCGTCCAACGGAGTGGAAGCCAGGTCGGTCGAAGTCTTCATATTCTTGGCATACCACTTCACGCCGCCTGTAACCAAATCGTCAGGCTTGTCACCTTGCCGTATGAAAATCAGATGCTGGCAGGTATAATTGTGATATTCCACGCGGATAATAGCGTAACGGTTCTCTGTCGAACTCCCGGAGAAATCCACGCTGAAGTCAATCTCGCTGCCGGTTTTACCATATATGGCTTTTCCATATTCCGGATCATCCTTTAACTCTGTTTTGTCCGATGTTACCGACAGGGTGATTCCATCTCCGTTATATCTCTTGATGACATAGGCTTTCCATGGGCCTTCGGATTGGAATGTCTTGAATATTTGGTCATTCTCTCTCGGCAATCGCTTCAACACGACATGAAACGACTTATTATTTTCGGAAGATCGATATATGCCCTTCGGATTCACGACACGACGTACCTGGTATATCGGAACTTCATTATAAAAGCACTCATCCAATCCTTCCAGCTTAGTTGTAATCTCGACTCTCGCCAATCTCTGATATGCCACGTAAGGATTGTTTCCGGTGTATCCGGTCGTTGATATCATCTGCTTGGCGCACGTGTACATAGGAATATATATGTTGTATGTATTCTCTTCCGTAGGATGTTTCTCTACACGGTATTTATCGTCCGATTCAGAACCGGCAGTCGTAAAATCTTCGGATATTTTACCGTCGGGCAAAATAAAATCTTTATATTCACGTTCTCCTCGTTTAGGAACAGTATTGTAGTATTGCTCATTTGTTCCGATTTTATCTGCATATAGGACCGTTTCCGTTGTTTTATGTAATGACAGGAAACCGTTCCACGGTGCGTCAACACCATTCAGAGCACCCGTATAATAAATATCGCTGCTGGCGTTATGGGGCGCCCAATTGTTTTCCTTGATTTCCGCTTTTATGTACTCTATCTTTCGACCGCCAGTATTCACCTTAATGGGATACATCATGGAATGGTTGTACAGGTATGAGATATAATAGGGCTCAGGAGTCATCACGCCCGGCTCCGGCTCCTCGTACTCGATATGCCAGTCCGCCTCGTTCGCGAAGTTTTTGAATTTCAATGTCAGCTTGTAGTGGCAGTTGCGCTTGGCATTATAATCATGTATCACGTCCTGTCCCAGCATGAAACGATAAATGATGTGCCCGTTACCCAATCGCTCGGAATTGTTGGAGATGTAGTGCGCATGTACCTCAATGTATGTACCGTAAGGTACGTTATCTTTTAGGCGGTAATCAGGGTATTTATCCGGCTTGTTCGGCAATCCGGGGAAATCCAATATCCCGTTACCGTCTGAATCCTGCCTCTTGTCAGGCATACTACTACCCGCTCCCTGTATATTCTCGTAAAAGTATAGTGCGGGAGCTGTTTCATCGTGAGAACCGAAATGGGGACTACCTACCGTGACACGATGGTCTGCACAGCCTTCCCCGTATTCAAAATCCTCTGTTATATCTCCTTCATGATAAGTAATGATTTCTCCATCAATCATATCAGGCCCGGTCTCTGGTACATCCAAGGTGTACCCCTCTTTTCCCACATTATTTTCCTTTCCCAAATAGCATTGCAAAGGAATATCTTTAATCTGCACGGATTGGAGATAGATAAACACTCCTTCTTTCAATGCGCTACCGTCGTATGCCACGGTCACTTTAGAAGCCGCACGGCGTAGCCACGCGTGGAGTTTTATGCTTTTTTCATTTACTACAAGAGACTCGTCGTCCGCCGATAGAGCAGGAACGGAGCTTTTAGTGAAAAAGCCAATCATCTGGCCATTGTTGGTCACGTTTTCGGAGTCCCATGTGAGGGGAATACTTTTGAGCTCGTCTATCGTTTGTATGGCATCAGAATAGGCCGTATTTGTAAGCAGGTCTGGGATGTTCGCCACGGCATACATATAATATTTGCCGAAGTTGATTTCCTCCGGCAGCTTGAAAGTGGCGCGTTTGGTACTTGTTTCCGCACTGTTCCCGTTTTCAGCATTCGTATCATCACGTTTTTCATCGGACACGGAATATTCTTCTATCTCCCAACTGTTTATTAACTTCTTTGTACTGTGATCATACAACAATATATGCAAGCTATTGATACCCTTTAATGCATCTCCGGCAGCCCGTGTCCGGCTCAGTGCCGAGGACATGGGTTTGAAGTCCAGCGTGGCAGATATACTTGCCTTGCCTTCACCTATGGTTTCTTCCTTCATAAATTCGTCATAACAACCTGTAACGGTTGAAATCATCAGGAAGAGAACGGTATGTCGTACAAAATGCTTCATATACTTATTTATTGTTTTATAATCCGAATTCCGGTTCAAGGATTACCTCGCTATATGGAATCACATCCACTATGATTTCATTACTATTATACATTGTTATATCCACCACGACATGGGTGTTGCGGAAAAGTGCCTTCAAGTTGGGTAACTTGCAGACGAAAGGTTCATCCCTTCCGGTTATCTTGATTGTCAGGGTGTACTCCTGCTCGCCGTCTGTTGCTCCCGCTTTGGGGCTTTTGCTTTCGGGCAGGTAGAAAACGGGAATATTCTTCGCCACACCCGGTTTCGAGTTATCGGGGTTGTCTATATCCACTGTCGGTTTTCCAACGGTAACCGTCCCGTGGGTATAGGTGATTGCCTTATCCGCTTGTGCCGGCAGTTCGTAGTCTTTCAGCCAGCCGGCGGCTTCCGTGACGGCGTAATCGTCATTTTCGGACGAGGCGTCGGAAACCTCCTTCAACCAATCTATCCAAGTTTTTCCGTTGAAAAGTTGCTCGTTTTGTTCGCTGTCATTGACATGCGCCATCAGAAAGTTCTTGTCGGCATGGCTCGCTATGGTGAAATTGTCCACAATTACTTCCTCTCCACGCCAGTTCATAAAGTTCACCATGAATTTGGTGGCGACACGTACCACGTAGAACGTCCCGTCGAAATTCCCTTTTTCAGGAAAATCTATCTCGTACATGGAAGACATCGGGATGGGTTTTCCGCCCGAATAGTCCGGAGCGAAATAGAGGTTGTTCACCGCGGCTTCAAAGCCGGGCATTCCTTCTGTATAACTGTTGAAGAAAGCGGTCAGCGTTTGATTTTCACCCTCTACAGTTACACCTTCTACCGTGGACACGCTCTCTTCATTGGCGAAGAGGAATATCTTCTTCTTTTCGTTCGGTGTTACCTTGAGTAAGATGGTTTTCTGTGCCTGCGCACCCTCCAGCGAAAAGTGGCGGTTATGTTCCACCGTTCCGTCAGCCGCATGTAGTACAACCACGCGTACACTGTTCATCTTCTCGTTGTCGGGCAGTTCTGCCGTACTCGCCCTTGTTTGTCCTATGGTGGCGATATTCAGATACAGGGCAGCTTCCGTAACGTTGTCCGGCAAGGATTCTTCCTGACTGCTGCACGCCACCATAAAAAGCAATGCGAATGCCGTCAGGCAGATTACAATGCTATGTATAATGTTCGGTTTCATCAGTCCAACCCTTCTTCCTGATTATTCAATTTCAATGTTACTCGGCACCACACGCCAAGAGTGAATCAGTATGTAGCTGTTGATCCACTGGTTGTCCTCGTCAAGGAAGAATGTCATCACATAGTCGTCCTCGCGGTCCAGGAACTCCTGGTCGGTCATCGAACGGTTGTACTCTTCCTCGTAATAGTCCTTTGCCAACAGCGCATAGTCTATCACCGGGATGCGGGCCACCGTTTCGCCGTCTTCTTTGCCGGCGATGGTCAGAAACATCTTCTCACGATGTGTTTCCATCATACGTCCCACGGTCAGGTCGGCGATGGCCCCCTTTACTTGGATGACGGCACGGGTATCATCTTTTCCTACGCCAGCCTCGCCGTTCTGCGTTTTCCAAGGACGGTAGGTAATGTTCTCGTCTTCCATCAATTCATTGTCATGAGCCATCAAACCGTTCTCGTCCTCTATACGGAAGGCGAATTGATTCACATCCACATCCTCTCCCGAAAGGTGATGCAGTATGACGCGGACATGATTGGTGTTCTTGGTCAGGCACATGGTGTAATCGTAACTGCCCCCGTCATCGTTCGAGGGCAGCGACACATCCAAAGTGCCATGAAAGAGCCGGTAAAGCCTTTCTTTGCTGTATGCGCCGGACTCGTCGTACTTACGGTTCAGGGCACACTGCAACTGCTTCATACGGGTCTCGCCGACACGGGCTTCGGGTACGGAGAAAGACTCTTCACGCTCGCCATCGTTCCGGAGACCGCACCATGCCAACAGTCGATAATCGCCGGCGGGCAGGTCGAGCGACATCGAGTAGTTCTCCGCCGTAGTCGGATCTATCTGTTCTTCACGCTGCCATACCAGTACACCCGATTTGTCGAAGGCATACAGGTGAACTGATGAAACCTCGTTTGCGAAAGCATCAGCCCACTTCAAGTTCTTATCGTAACGGAATTTGAGCCGGTAATATACCGAACAGTCGCCTTCTTCCTCGTAGAACCATCTGTCGCAGGACGGAAGAGCCGACAGGCAGACTGACGCCACGCAGACCTTGGCTGCCAAATTCCTTATCATTGCCCGTATATCCATATCGTTTACTCTTTCTTGATATTTATATATTGTGTGCGGAATTTCCGCATCCGGATTTTCTCGTCAAATGGGATACCTGTCTTGCGTTCAGGTCTCCGATGCCGCACCTCCCTTGTGTACCGGTGGGCGGGTACTGTATTCGTTATTCTGTTTAATTAATATGTGTGGGAGACGGGAGCCGCCTCCCACACTGTATGTATCAGGAACGCCTTCGGGCGTCCGGGTTCATATTACCACTTCAACTCATAGTTGTTCTCGACAATGCGCCAAGACAGGATATCGATTTCAGCAGCGATGTAGTGGTCATTGTCTTCGGGCTTCTCGGGATAAATTACCTGGTCGGGATCGTAAACAGGGGTGCCGAGACCGGCGATCTTAGTCACGGTTGTTTTATATATGTGATTGCGAACTATACCTTTGGTAGCCGTTTCGTTAGTTTGATTAGCTTCTTTATGATGAATAATCTCATAGTAATAGTAGGTCATACCGGACTTCCAGACCAGAGCCCTGTCAACTATATCCTTGTCTGCAAGTTTGCCGTTAATGACATCGGATGAAACAGTTGCCGTCACGGCGGTGTTTGAAGAAGTGTACCACTTCTTCGCTTTTGCGACATCTGTCAACTGGGCATATACATAGCAGTTGCGCGCTTTTCCATCGCTTGGCTCGGATGTTGCCTGTCCCACGATTACAATCTTAAGATCGCTGGCACTAAGCCCTGTACGTGTCGTGTTGTCTCCCGAATAGTAAGTATATCCACCGGCTGTCAATTGATTGAGAATACTTGCCTTCAATACGGGGAGGTTTGAAGACTCGGTCGTAGAATATGTGTCGGCAGAATAGATACCCAAGTGTCTTATAATAGTGAAAGGCGTTGTACCGTCTGCCTTACAAAGAGTCCCCTTGAGGATAACCTTGGTGCGGTTGATAGAGGAACTCGCATAATCCAAAGCATTCTCATTGGTGTACAATGAAGTGCTAAAGGCATTATTGATAGTGTTGTTGTAAGTATCATAGTCGTTCGCGGCATCCTCAGAATTGATGGCCCAGAAACTGCGGTGTGTGCCGTTCCACCAACTACTTGTCCATGTGGGATCAATAGCCTTGACCAATCTGCCCTCATCGGTTTCGGCGGTCAGGCTCCAACCGTTGAGTTTCAGGTAAACCTGTTCTCCATCTACTGATACTTTGAGGTCATTACCATCCTTATCTTTCAGTGCAAGTTTGTCACTGCCGGCAGCACTTACAGCAGAACCCAGGGCAACGCTGACCTTGGCCACGCTACGCTCGACATAGATTGTGACGGGGTTGGCCTTGGCAAGGGCTTCAGTTTTCTGTAGATGGTCAGACTCGATAGGGACAGCACATACCTCTGCGCTATTTTCCCCATATACGGAATTGAACATCACGAATTTGCCTTTTGTGGTCAGACCGGTGGCGGCATAATCGGCGGCAACAGCCTTCAGATTGGTAAGGCTCATTGATGTGTTACCCAAAAGGACATTACCATCATCATCTCTGGGAGGATTCAGCACAGCCGCAATTCTCTGCGGAAGTCTGTCTCCGTCCTTGGTACTGATGACAATCGTGGCCTTGAGTTTACTTCCGATATCATCGTTGCCATTTCCGTCAGGAAACGTCTGATCCGCATCAGTGGGTTCCCAGTCATAGAAGTTTACATAGCTGCCGTTTAAAAGTTTAACGTTAGCAACGGCGCCGTTCGCGGTGAAAAAATAAAAACGGACTTTTTCAACATCGTTTTCGGCTTCACTTCCATCCTCGTAACCGGCAGCGGCACGAGTACCTGTCACATCAGAGGACATCAGGTTTACGGCCATATAGCTGGTATTGGCCTCACCGTTACCGTTGTCCTCGCCGCCAGGAGTAATCTCCTCCTGTGAGCATCCTGCCATAAACAGGGCTGCCAGCATGGACATGAATAAAAAATTTCTTTTCATTGTCGATAAATTAAAATGTTTGAAAATATTGTTCCTTATCTCTTGGTTTATCCTGTCTATTTGAGGTCATTGCAATCTTTCGTTCAGTTCGTCGAGCGTCCTGCCGGCCTTTTCAAATCCCATCTCTTTCGCCTTGCTCAGGTACCGGCGTGCCGTGTTATAATCTTTCTTGCGTATGGCTAATGCGCCCCGTGCATAGACAGCCTCGGCGGAGTCGCCTGCCTTGTCGAGATACCTATGTGCCGTTTCAAAATCATCGCGCCGGATAGCGGCATTGGCGGCATTGAGGTTTGCAATCTCATCGTTCGGGAACATACGCACGGCTGTTTCAAAGACATCGGTAAACTCATCCGTGCCTGGCTCATACTTTCCGGCAACGAGGTAGAACTCATTCTGACTTAGCTTCTGCGGCTGCTCAGCCATAATGCGCTTTATCTCTTCCACTTCGCTGAACGTGCGTATGGCGTAGTCTATGCGGTAGTCCGTATGGCGCAACGCCGGATAGAAATGTTGCAGCATGAAGCGGTATTCTTCCGGGTAAGTGCGCTTGATCTTTGCCTCCTTGGCATCCGGTTCCATGTCGCTGTCTATCAAAGCCAGAATCTCCCCGCGATGGTTAATGTTCGATTGTTCCACCTGACGGCGCAGGCCCGCCCAGTCTTCCGGTTCGTAGTCTGTCCGGATGATACTGTCTGCAAAGTGGTACAGCTGCCCGATGTGCTTTTTAAGTGCGGCTGTACGCCCGATGGCCAGCTCCGTGTTGTGCTTGTAGGGACTTTCCGGCGAAGCGAAACCTTTCAGCCACACGGAAGTGATGGAGACATCCTTGTCGTTGCGTACGGAGTCGATAGTCGCCTGTATCTTGCCCAATTCGACCGTATTGCGACGGTAATCGGGATAAATCGCCGTTTGGTCGACCGGGAAGTCTATGTATGCCGATCCGGATAACGAACGGCTTTTCATGATTTCCGCTTCGGGTTGCACAAATATCAATTCCGGGAAGAAAGCCTCTCGATGACGCCCCAATACGCCTTCGTATTCCGCCAATATTTCGTGACAACACCCCCAATCGCTGCGGTGGAATTTAAGCGTTGCCCCGTCCATCCAGTCTTCGTACTCCGTAAGGTTATTGTATGCCAGACTGTTCGGTTTGCCCGACGCGCGATAGACCGTTTCATTTTCACCCGAGATACTGCCTATGCCGTTCCGTACGTAATAGTAATACCGCCTGCGCCCGTAAATTCCCACCGAGGGCAGGTCAAGAGAATCCGTCCCGTTGACCAAACGCGGCGTGAGCAGCACGGCACGGTTGGCATCCACATCGAGTTTGTTTATATCCAAATTTATCTCCACGGCAAGGTATTTTCCCTCTCGATTCATGTTGGAATTTTCGACGGAAACACCAGGTATGACAGTATCGGTATTTTGTCCTACCGCTTCTGGCAAATGTCCCAATCCCAACAGGATTACCGGTATGAGTATTGTTCTTTTCATGTTAGTTGCATTTTTTAGAATAGATAAACCAGGTTGATGGCCGCTTTGGTGGGGCCCATGTAGTGGTGGGGCTTGTCCGTTTCCACTTTTTTGCCGCATCCGGCACACCGATACCTGTCATAGCGGGTATAAGAATAGCCCAAACCGATTTCCGTTTCCAGATTCCAATGGCGGCCAAGGATAAAGGCGTAGCCGTATGATACGCCCGCACCGATAAACCAGCCTTGATAGCGGGTATCTTTCAGCTTCCGGAAGTCAGTGCCCAACATATTGATTTTCCCGTCGAATCCGCCGATGTTGTACTGTCCGCCATGTAAATGCGCACCGAAAAAGTGTCCGCCAAAGCGGTCGCATAGCCAATAGCGAACTTCCGGCTGCACTGCCCAGTGCTTCCACCGCCTGTCATGCGAAAGCGTCCATCCGTTGAACTGTCCGCTCACGTCCAATGTCCACCTGGGGGCGAACCCTATTTCAACGCCCAGATTCGGGCTGAAAAAAGCATCGGAAAGCAGGTTGGTTTTCACCGCCACCTTCTGCGCATAGAGTTCCTGCGAGACACAGGAAACGACTATCGTAAACAATAAAAGCGCGCGTTTCATTTTCTATCTTCTATTTATCGTTTTACCATATCATTTATTCAAATATCTAACTACGATGCTTCAGCCCAGGCAATAAAAAGCGGCAATACAGACGGACACGGCAACTCCATGGTCTGGCATGTATCGTTGATAGGTATGATGATAGACACCTCCGGAAAGCGGCGGGAGTCAATTGATACAAAGGACGCCTTCGTTCCGGCGTACAAAACATTGCCGGCACAAATCGCATTCTCTAAACACCGGTACGGACCCTCTCCCGAGAACCGTACGACATGCGGTGTCTTTCCCGAACTATATCGGAAACTGGCATTCCCACCATGCAAGCCGGTGGATTCGAAAAAAAACTGTGATTTTTTTATAAAAAGACTATAGATACCGGTAACCGATCGGTATCCGATGACAGCACTCTCCGTACGATAGATCGGCCTTGACGCCGACTGTTGGGCGCGAAGGAGATTGAAAGCCCCTGCACCTATGAAACACAGGCAGAGAGTAAGCCACAGCATATACAGCCTTTTCTCCATATACGGGTTTCGTTTTGTGTTAAAAACTAACCGGTTATGGTGCCATATGCCGCAATTTAACAAATAATTCGCTATGTTTAGCGAAAAACCAAAGTAAAATCGCTATGTTTAGCGAAAACAAAAGATAAAATCGCTATGTTTAGCGAAAAACCAGAAACGATTGCTGTGTATAATGCGCTTATACGCAGCCTGAAATATCACGGACAATGTTTTACCGGAACGAAATCGCATTTCCGGGTAAATGATACGGGACATAATGCATTGGTTATAACCCGACTGCGGGAGACCGGCAAATATCGAAACGGTAAAACAATGCACTGCAAGACGGCTCGGAGATGTACGAAAAAAAAGCATCCCAGACCGCTTACTGTGCGGTTTGTGGAGGGACCGGTTGCATGGCGATAACAGGTACGAATAGGACACGATGCGGTAAAACAATCGGGGACGCGGTAAAACGGACGGACTTATCAAGAAAGCTCCGTACCCGGACTATTCTGATTTACTGTTTTTATATTTTTTCTTGCATAAAACGCAGATAATATATATTTTTGTATCATAAAATGAAGACCAGTCCGGTTTTGTCTGTTTGTTGGCAGCAAGGATACGAAATCAGACAAGATTCGCTAAACATAGCGAATCGCATGCTTAGGGCGGTTTCCCCCGTTCCCTCTTTTTCAATACAGCTTCGTGACTTTTTCGTTGATCCGGTCCACCGTGCCGCTGTCGAGTTGCGCCAGGTAGCATCGCGTCGTCCGTTCCGAGGTGTGGCCCAGGCCTTCGCTGATATGCGGCATCGGGACGCCCATGCCCCGGGCCTCGGTCGCCCACGTATGCCGGGCCACGTTGAAGGTCAGCCGGCGGCAGCCCACGCTCCGCGAGACTTTCTTCAGTTGTGTGATATAGTATTGCAGGGCCATGCGGTAAAAGGTATATAGTTTTCCGGGTGGCATGTCGCCAGCCATCTCTTCGTTTCTGAATGCCGAGCGGATCATGCCCCGCCCCATGCAGGGAAGCGCCCACGGGGAGGCGGGATCGTCGTAGCGGGAGATGATCTCCTGCAGTTGCGGCGTAAGGGCCACGCTGAACGGCTGGTGCGTCTTCTGCCGCTCGTAGTGCAGCGTGCCGCCACGGATATTCTCCTTACGCAGATAGCATATATCGACGAAAGACATGCCCCGTGCGTAGAAACTGAACAGGAACATATCGCGAGCCTCGTTCAGTTCGCGGTCCCCGAAATCACTGGTGGCGAGGATACGCAGCAGACTGCGGTTGACGGCCAGTTTCGGGGTTCGGGCGGGCTTGAACGACACGTTCGGAAACGGGTCCCGGTGGATGGGGGCGCAGCCGTACACGCGGGCGCGGTTGTAGAGTGCATGCAGGGTCCTCAGATAGAATGTTACCGTATTGCGCTTGCGGCCCCGGCTTTCGAGGTAGGCCGCAAAGGCGGAGACCGTACCGCCGTCGAGCTGCGAAAAGCGCCATTGGCGGTGGGCCGCGAACTTGACCCACGCGCTCCGGAGCGAGCGGTACGAGCGGGCCGTGCCGAAGCGTCCAGCATTTTCGAGTTCGCGGGCAACATGCTCTGCGAAGATCTCCACGTAGCGGTTGTCGCCGCCGAGCTTATACGTTCCAGTGATGTCCGATACCGTGTAAGGTTTGCCGGTCTCGTGAAGGCGGTCGGCGATGGCTCGCAGTTGCCGGATATACTCTTCGATGCACTCATTCGCATCGCGGATCAAGGTGAGGTGGGCTTTGCCGCGGTTCGTAGCCACGGCACGCCCTCTCCGGGCGTCGAACTCTTCGGGGCGCAGGCGGTAAGGGGTGGTCAGGATGCTGCGGCGGCGGTTGTGGATCACCTGGACGATAAGCGCACGGCGCCCCGCCGAGTCTGGTCGGTAGTTGAGCCTGGGGGTAATGGAGGTTTTCATTGCGTTGTGCTTTGATCGGTTTATAAACTCTTGCGATAAACACCGGTAAAGCACACCCGAAAGCATAAGTGCAGGTGTTCCCACTACGGCCCTTCGAATGGAAGCATCGGGAATTCTGCATGATGGTATTTGTAGTTTTCCATTTTTTCTCTGTTTCCTTGCGGCATTACCCGTGTCTGAAATGATACATAAGGGCCCCAAGATACGCTTATTTGTCTGTTTGTCGACATGCAACGGAGGGTCTGACATCTGCGGCCGTCTTCTTCCGGACAATCGAACGGCCCCAGAAGAATCGTTTTCGAACGGGAATCGGTAAAAAAGGTAATTTGCCGGGCAAGGTACATACTGCAAGTTGTCACTGTTTCCAATAATCCGACACCATTTAATAACGCTATTTCAGATGATTGCGTTAAAGTGCCAGCCGGATCGCTCACCGACTATCAGACTGCCGGGGAGAGGATTTGGGTCACATAGAGGTTATAACGGACCACATACCCTTGCTAACCGAATAGCCTGAAACACGAAGACCTGGGACGCATAGGGATGCATTTTACCCTTGTGTTTCGGTTTTGCTACATATGGTGAATTCATAAAAAAGTCCATAACTTACTGATGACAGCATAATTATGGACTATATGATTTAGCTAAAAGATGCTTACTCACTACTTGTGAGGATTATAATCAAGGAGATTATGGTAAGAAATACAGATGTCATGCTGATTCTTACAATCAAATTGTCATTAACTACGATAGAAATATTATATAAATGCACAGCTTGTGATTTTTGAAAAGACTCTAAAGCTTGTGTTGGAGAATTACAAAACGATGGCATTCCGGTTTGGAATAAATCTTACTATGAACGCATAAAGATTCCCTTTGACAATACGAAATGTAAAAATTACATTTTAGTCCCTGTTTGCTTCGGCACATGCAGTCAACATTCTTATTCTGGGAATTTTGATGCAAACAAATGTAATCCATCGGAGAAAATTAAAATTTTAAAAGAGGATTCGTATAAAGGTATGTATGAATACATTTTAAATTATACAAAAGCCACACAATAACTTCTTACTTAGTTTGACATTAAAAACGTAAAATCATGAAAACTATTCAAAAACTCAAGAAGCTTCAGCTTACCTCCGATGAACTCTCCAAATTAAAGGGGGTATTGTAGAATTTAGAATCAGCATGTATTCCGACGTTGATAAAAATAAAGCTTATCACAGTGTTCCTGCGCTCCTGCGGAAATAACAAAACAAGTCCTCTGGTTGTAGTTGTAAATAAAGATAAATAAAAAAAGTTATTGTGTAGCTTTTATTACTATATGAATACTAACAATAAACGGATCAATTTGCTAAAACCCTCTGTATTTACGAGGTGATAATTAAGCCCCGAGTAACATTTACCTTAATTCTATTTCCCCAGCACGGGAATCTGCACCTTTCCTTCGTCCCAGTCGCTGACCGTAACGGTAATTTCAGAGGATGTGACGTCGATGTGGATCGGAATTATCACCTCTTTACCGCAGTGATAATCGATCCGTTCGCCGTACCGGACCAGGTAGTCGGACAAAGAAATCTCTGCGATCGTCTCTTCTTCCGATCGCAAGGCCATCGAGTCGGTAAAGCGTTCCCCGAAAGCGGTTATTTCCCGCAGAAACACTCCCGTAGGGTCGAACAGCAGGGAGGCCATATGTCCGACCTCTTCATGCGTCGTGTTATTTCCCTTTTTATCGGTGTACCGGTATTCCACCACGAGGGTCGGTTTGGGATTGATCTCGATGTCGGTATCCTTTTTCAGCGAGCAGCCGCACACTTTGCGGAAGCACCGGCACAGGATACCGTCCGCACGTTTTCACAGCGGCAGGTCGTGGAGCCCTGCCGGGTGGAGGTCGCTTTCAGCAAAACGCTCCACATCCTTTTCCCCTCGGAGGCGGTCTATGTCGATCTGGGGAGTCTCGACCTGATCGCGGACAAGGCGGACGGGGCGCGGAACGTCGTGCGCGTCAAAGCCGCGAAACAGGGCTTCGAGGAAGAGACGAACTTTTCGGTCATCACGGCCGACGGATGCTTCTACTCTTTCACGGCGGTCTATTCCGAAAATCCTTCCCGGCTCAACATCGAGATGGAGGACTGACTGCACAAAGATCCCTACTCGGATTTTGCGAACCGGCAGACGTACATACGTCTCGACGAACTCGCCGGGGAGACGCCCCTTACGGTCAACCGGATCATGTACACGATTCTCAGGCGGAACGCTCGGGACATCCGAAGCGTCGGCAGCAAGCGTTTCGGAATGGAGGTACTGCTGCGCGGAGTCTACGTGCACGGCGATCTGTTCTATCTGCACGTGCTGATGCGGAACCGTTCGAAGGTGGCTTTCGACATCGACTACATACGCTTTAAGGTCTGCGACCGGAAAACGGCACGCCGGACGGCCGTGCAGGAGACCTTCGTGAACCCGGTACGGGTATTCGACGAGATCACGCGCGTGGATGCGGAGGCTATGGTAAGGAACGTATTTGTATTCCGCAAGTTTACGATTCCGGACGATAAGGTGCTGGTCATGGAGGTTTACGAGCGGGGCGGCGGACGTCACCAGCATTTCGAAATCGAAAACGTCCGTTTGGTCGGAGCGCGCGAGATGGATGAACTGAAAATCGAATAGGCGATGCGAAGGAGAATTTTTATTCTGCTGGCCGCGGCGGGACTGCTGGGGCCGGCGGCCGAACTATCCGCACAGCGGTGTCTGCCCGGACAGACGGGCGTTCAGCTCGGCGGGGGCGCTTGCGGCGGTTTCCTGCTGCGCGACAAATACGGAGCGTGGAGCTTTCATGCGGAACTGTCGGTAGTCCGCTATGTCCGGAAAACCCGTTACTGGGAGTTCGGAGCCGGGTATCTGAGAAAGGACTACCCGTATCGGGAAGCGATGCTGCCCAAAGAGCAGTTTACGGCCGGGTGGGATACTTCGTTCCCGTTGCGCGTGACCGCCGGGACAATTTTCTGGTAACGGCGGGGCTCTCCGGGGTGTTGGGGTACGAGACGGTCAACCGGGGCGGGAAGCGGCTCTATGACGGGGCTACGTTGGTCAGCGGAAACGGTTTCGTCTACGGCGGGGAGATCGCCCTGAGAGGCGAAGCGTATCTGTGCGACCGGGTGGCGCTGTTGCTGACGCTAAGAGAGCGGGTAACGGGCGGATCGTCCGTCGCCCGCTTCCATACGCTGCTGGGCGCGGGGCTGAGGATTATGATTCATTAGAAACGAAAAAAATGGAAACCGTTATGGTAAAGACGATAGCGGCCGGCTGTACGGTCTTGCTGACCGCGCTGGCGCTTTGGGCCTGCAACGATAAAATCGACGTGAAGCAGGCTTATCCCTTCCGACTGACCTCGTGGCATCTGCCCGAAGAAATCGCAAGCCGCGATGATAACGAACACGTTTATCTTTGAAAAGAGGCGAATACGCGGAAATTATCATTGGAAAAACGGCATTCAGTACCAAATAGGTCGGCAGACAGCCTTAATAAAAGCCAGTTATGCTCAGACGACTACATCCGGAATTATTATGAAACGACCCGTAACGCACTGCTCGTTACCGGCGCACGGCAGACAGGCAAGACGTATTCGATCCGTCAGTTCGGCAAATCGTTCAAAAGTTTCGTCGAGATCAATTTCATCGAGATGCCCGAAGCGGTGGAGCTGTTCAAGGGGGCGAAAAGCAGCGGCGATATGCTGCTGCGCTTGTCCGCCCTGACCTCCGTACCGCTTATCAAGGGGGAAACGCTCGTCTTTTTCGACGAGGTGCAGGAGTGTCCCGAGATCGTTACGGCGATCAAGTTCCTCGTGGACGAAGGGTCGTACCGTTATATCCTCAGCGGCTCGCTGTTGGGGGTGGAGTTGAAGGACCTGCGTTCGGAACCAGTCGGATATATGGGGGTTAAGGATATGTACCCGCTCGATTTCGAGGAGTTCATTTCATGCGTAGGCATCAGCGATGCCGTGATTGGGGCGTTGCGCGAAGCGTGGAAGCGCCGCGAGGCCGTCGATGAGTTCGTTCATGGCAAGATCATGGAGCTGTTCCGGCTCTATCTCGTCGTGGGCGGTATGCCGGCCGCCGTGAGCAAATACATCGAGAGCAATAATCTTCAGGAGGTCATGACCGTACAGCAGGACATCATCCGCCTGTACAAACGGGACATCGCCCGGTACGACCCGGACAACAAACTCTATATCGAGGAGATTTTCAACCTGATTCCGCCCGAGCTGAATGCCAAAAACAAACGCTTCATTCTGAAGAGGCTGAACGAACACGCGAAATTCGACCGGGTCGAGAGCAGTTTCCTGTGGCTGACCAACGCTGGTGTGGCGTTGCCGGTCTATAACGTGGAGGAACCGAAGGTCCCGCTTTTGCTGAACCGTTCGCGCAACCTGTTCAAGCTCTTCCAGAGCGACGTGGGACTGTTGGCCAGCCAGTATGCCGGAGGTATCCAGTTGCGCATTATCAACGGAGACAAGGACATCAATTTCGGCTCCGTCTATGAGAATGCCGTCGCGCAGGAGCTGGCGGCGCACGGTATCGCCACCTATTATTACAACAACAAGAAACGGGGCGAGTTGGATTTCGTCATCGAACTGGGCGGTAAGGTTCTGCCCATCGAGGTAAAGTCGGGCAAGGACTACGAGACGCACCGCGCCCTGTCCAACATTATGGATTGCGGCCAGTACGACTTGTCCGAGGCTGTCGTATTCAACAACGCCAATCTGCGGGTGGCCGGCAAAATCGTCTATGCACCCGTCTATATGGCAATGTTCCTCGAAAAGGACGATACGGCTCCGACTTTTTACAAGGTAGACCTGACAGGGTTGTAAACCGGTAGCACGAATTGCATTGCCCCCCCCCAATGGTCGCAAGACGCAAACAGCCCGGAATTTTCAGATTCCGGGCTGTTCTTTTACCGGTGTATGGCGCTCCGTTCCGCCGTCTCAGTCCGGTATTCCTCCATCCCGTTCAGCCTTTCGACTGCCTTTTGCAGGTTGGCTTCCGGCGTGGCGTTGTGGTCGTAAGGAAAACGGTGCCGCACGGTCCATTCGCTATCGGCGGCCGGTCCTGTGTCGAGCGAATCGGTTTCCCTATTATACCTGACACGGAGTACCTCGCCGCCGGGCATCTCGAATGCCGGCGCTTTCTGCCGCGACAAGGCGTCGAACTCTTCCGCCGCCATATCCTTGGCCACCTCCTTCACGTCTTCGCTGGCACGGCCGATGCCGTAACGCCGGATGTGGTCGCGCACCTCCTGTTCCGTGTGTTTCTGCATGACGTCGTAGGTTCCCCCGACGCTGCCGTTGTACACCACGGCGAAGTCCTTGTCCTCTGCCACGAGCTCGTCGCCCCCGTTCCGCAGGAGCGTAGCATAGGTATGTTCCTCGTCCATGCCGCTGCCGTCGCAATACTCTTTGGCAAGCGTCAGTATGCCTTCGTAGTCGCCCTTGTCTCTCAGTTCGTCGAACTGCCTCGTGTCGTCGTCGAACTGGAGATAGGCCGCCGAGGCGTAGAAGGTCCTCTCCGGAGCGGCGACCCCGTTGTCCTGCCGTTCCTGCTTGCCGAGGTCCTGTTCCAGCTCCCGCGCTATCTTGTCCACCTTTTGGGTAATCAGGGACGCAGCCCGCTTCACGTCCAGCAGCGTCGTCTTGATAAATTGCGGCGATTCCTTCAGCTCGTCGAGCCATCCTTTCAGGTAGGCGCAACTGTCCTCCTTGATGTGCTTGGCCATGCCGTAACGCTGGGCTACCAGTGCGCTGCCGAGTTCGGCTACCAGCTCTTCTCGGGCATATTCAGGTACGCCGAAAGCTGCCGGTTTGAACCGGTCGAGCACGTCCTTTGCACCGGTCGAGTGCGTCATCTCGTGGAACAGCGTTCCGTAGAACGCCTCCCCGGACTTGAACTGCTCCTTTTCGGGTACGACGATTTCGTTCTTCGTGATGGAGTAATACGCCTGGTCCTGATGCTTCGGCCGGATGGGGCAGATCCAGAGGTCGTCCCGGATCATCGTATCGACCGGCGCGAAACTCAGATGTTCCCCGTCCTCGATTTGCGGCCGTGTGACCTCCTGCTCCAGCTTTTCCCACAGCTCCGGCCGCGCCTCCCGCAGGTTGGTCTGCGCCACGTTGAACACGCGGAACACCTGCATCTTCGGAAAGACGTTGTACAGTTCCTGCTCCTTTTCGGAGAGCTTTTTGTAGTCCTCGTATCTGATCTTTTCCTTCGTCTCCTTGTGTATGCAGGTAAACGTGGTCAGCATCACGGGGAACGACTTCTCTCCGCGCAGTATCGACACGCGGGGCAGCTCCTGCCCGTCCTTGCCGGGGGTATTGAGCCGCCGCACGCAGTCGAACGTGCAGAAACGGGGTATCGTGTACCCCTGTTTCTCGCAGTGCAACAGCAACATCAGCGCGTTCATGCCGTTGTATTCGCGGCCGTGCAGGTTGCGCGGCCACGGCAACGCCCCTTCGGTAAACCAGGGCTTGCGCCAGTCCTTGCGGATGCTCTCGATCTTTTCGATCATCATCTCCGCGAAGAGGTCCAGCGCCTTGTCCTCGCTGTTCGGGCCGTCGGCATTTCTTTTCCTGTAAGCTGCCATGTCCGTTACCTGTTGGCGTTATCCGGTTCCGCGACATACGGCGCGAGCTCTTCCGCCCGGCACGACAGGTCGGGTTTTCCGTTGTGTACCGCCACGCTCATCGCACCCTTGACCTCTACCCGCGCTCCGGGCTGCAACCACTCTTCGCGCCCGCGGTCGAAGCACAGGAACCGCACCCACTGGTACTCGAACCCGTCTTCCGTCTTCTCCGCGCTGAACGCCGAGAACACCGTGTAGGGCTTGCCGTTCTTGTCTTTTCGCTCTTCGATGTTTTTGCCCGCCTTCCCGCGGAAGGACATCTCGCCTTCGATGGCGTCCGCGGCGTCTGCCGCCGCCGGGACGATCCGGTCTGCGAAGAGGTTGAAATAGAGTCTTTCGCCCCTCCGTTTCAGGTACATCGTACCCGTGGCCTCTATGCGCGAGCCTTTGCGGTATCCCGCGGCCTCGTCCTGTCCGCCGTCCCGGCTTACGCCGATCTCTACCGTTTCGCTCTGCCCGTCCTTACCCTGGATGGCGACGCGGAGCGGGAAGGACAGGAACGTCTTCCCTTCCTTTCCAGTGCGCGAGGCCGCCTCCCGGCCGATCGTGCCGCACACCGTAACATTGCATTTAATCATGGTCTTTTCGTCTTTTAGTGATACACCTGCTACTTCCCGGATAACCGTGTGTCGTATTGATGTTGAACCGTTGAACCGTGCCCCCGGTCGGGAGCGCGTATCCTCCTGCAGGCTGTCCGTACGAGGGTCGTCGCCTGTGCGTCGGACTTCCTGCCGCTGGGTGCGGCCTGAGCCGCGAAAATCGCTTTTTTCATAGCGCATAACGTTTATTTGCATGTGTAATCCGCGAAATCCATCGCATTGAACAATCGCTTGTTGTTGCACCAGTAAGCCAGCCGCCACGCCTCCCGCGAAGGCTTCGTACCGCCCGTAAAATCGCGGTACGGCTGTGCGAAGGGCACGCAGCCCAATGCTTTCAGCTCCCGGATGCGCCGCAGCGCCTCGTCGATGTCGTCGCGCACCAGTACGTAGAAGAAGAGCTTGCGGGGCGGTATGCCGCACCTGCCGAGCAGCTCCACGGCCCGGTGTACGTCGTCCCGCAGGGCGTTGGTGTCGTAGGCCATCCGCAGGAAGCGCAGCCACCGGACCCGTGCGAGCAGTTCCGCCACTTCCGGGTCGCGGGCTATGCGCCGCGCGTCGAGCCCTTGGTTGAAGTCCACTCGGATGCCCAGCCGGACGATCTTCCCGATCTGCACGAGACCCCAATCCGAGGCCAGCACGTTGTTGTCGAGCAGCACGGCCCGCCTGCGCCCGGCGAGGAACTCTTCGATGTCGGCATGGGGCCGGATGCCGCCCTCCTTGCGCGGCACCACGCACCACGGGCAGCGGTTGGGGCATCCGCGCGTGAGAAAGCCGTAGGCTTCACCCACGCCGTATAGCGAGTAATCGGGACACGTATGCTCGACCTCCTCCGGCAGCACCGTCGCATAGTCCCGGTATCCCGTTCCGCCGCGGACGACCTCGCAGGGGTACTCGTCCCGGCAGTCGGGCGAATGGGTAAAGACCTTCGACATATACACTTTGTCGTATCGCCCCGCCTCGGGATCGGCGAATTCTACCGTATCGCCCCGGGCTTTATGCCAGGCCGCGAGTTTCATCAGCACGAGGTTCGGGAAACCCCGCCCGTCCACATCCACCAGTCCGATCCGCATGGCTTACCGTTTTATGGAGCCGGATTCCCGTTCCAGCCGCACACGGGCTATGGCTGCATATTCGGGATTCGGCTCGATACCGATGTAATGCCTCCCGAGCCTTCGGGCGACCACGGCGGTCGTACCGCTGCCCAGAAACGGGTCGAGTACCACGCCTCCGGGCGGACACCCCGCCTCGACGGGCGTTTCCACGAGTTTCGTCGGATAGGTGGCGTAGTGCATCTCGTGGTTATTCTCGCTTGTGATCCGCCATACCGTCCTCTTGTTCCGACCCTTAGGATTGATCTCTTTCACTCCTGCCGGACAACCGTATTCCCTGTACCCTTTGCCCTTGGCTCTTTCGACATCGAAGCCTCTTTCGTAACGCCCACAGGTGGATTCGGCATAAGGCTCGAACTGCTGTCGGAAGTCGTATTTCGGGGCTTTCGTGAAGAAGAACACCTTCTCGAAATCCACCGTGAAGCGGTCTTTCACGGGGGTAGGAACGACAGAGGATATTACGGACGCTTATGAGAGTGCGTACACCATTATGCTCAACTTAAATAAAAGTTGGGTGCAAAAGCAGGGCGACTTTTTCGTAGAATCGCCCATCATCCTTTTCGCGGCTATTATCTGGTATCTCAAAATTTTCCAGAACGGCAAGTATTGTACATTCCCCCATGCGATTGAGTTCCTGAACCGCCGCTATGAGGATATTTTCCCGATACTGACCTCTTACCCGGAATTGGAAAACTATCTTTCTCCGTTCATGGACGCATGGCTCGGAGGGGCTGCGGAGCAGTTGATGGGGCAGATAGCAAGCGCGAAAATCCCTTTGTCAAGGATGATTTCCCCGCAGCTCTATTGGGTGATGTCGGACAGCGAGTTCACGCTGGACATCAACAACCCCGAAGAACCGAAAATACTCTGTGTGGGCAACAATCCCGACCGTCAGAATATCTACGGGGCCGCTCTCGGTCTGTATAACTCCCGTATCGTGAAACTCATCAACAAGAAAGGGATGCTGAAGTCGTCGGTCATCATCGACGAGCTGCCCACGATTTATTTCAAGGGGTTGGACAACCTTATCGCCACCGCGCGAAGCAACAAGGTTGCCGTGTGTCTGGGCTTTCAGGATTTCAGCCAGTTGGTGCGCGACTACGGTGATAAAGAAGCGAAGGTCGTGATGAACACCGTCGGCAATATCTTTTCCGGTCAGGTGGTGGGTGAAACCGCCAAGACGCTTTCCGAACGCTTCGGTAAGGTGTTGCAGAAACGGCAGTCCATTTCCATCAACCGGCAGGATGTTTCCACCTCCATCAACACGCAGATGGATTCACTCATCCCGCCGAGCAAGATTTCCGGCTTGACGCAGGGTATGTTTGTCGGTTCGGTATCCGACAACTTCAACGAGCGTATCGAGCAGAAGATTTTCCATTGCGAGATTGTCGTGGATGCCGAGAAGGTGAAGCGCGAGGAGAAAGCCTACAAGAAAATCCCCGTCATTACCGACTTTACGGACGGGGACGGCAACGACCGCATGAAGGAAACGGTTCAGGCGAATTACAGGCGCATCAAGGAGGAAGTGAAGCAGATTGTTCAAGAGGAACTGGAACGTATCGCAAATGATGAAAACTTGAAACACCTGTTGCAGCAGAAATAACAGATTCCTTTATATATGAAAAAGGGGATGTGTCAAAACACCCAAAATATGAAAATTACCCCTGTCACAGATATCTGTAGCAAGGGTAATTTTGTTAAAAAGAGAGTTTTGACACCCTCTTTTTATTCTCAGATTTGAGATGCTTGTTGATGGTGGTAATGGCAAGCGTCAGCAAATAATTTTTCAGCTCTGTATCGTCTTTAAGCAGTATGCTGTATTCTTCGGCAAACATTCTCAACAGTCTGGTTCTGAGTTTCGACATTTCTTCACCGAAAGGTATCTGTCGGTTTTCTTGCCAATACTCAATCACTACGGAAGATACCAGCCACTTGAACTCGGATTTCATCTCTTTGCCGAGTTTCTTGAAGCGGATTTGTTCGCTAATTGGCGGCTCGTTGTATGGCATTATGTCTGCCGGGTCATAAACGGATATACTGCCGATACCATAATCCATGATTATCGGTAAATCAGTTTTTACATCATTCTTATGTTTCTTCTTTTTAGCCATACCCGTTATTGTTGCAGGAAACCTTTACCTTTATCAGTAAGATAGTATTTCTGTTGCGGACTCTTGGAGCCTATGGGATAAAGTGAAAGGACCAAACCGGAATTTATTGCCGGATGGATATAGTTCTTTAAGAAATTCCTTTTATCTTTCATTCCCGTTTTCTCCATGATTTCTTTAGCAGAGAGAGTGTTGTTCCCAATAGCAGACAACAGTTTTCCTAACTGTGGGGTTACTGTGGGGTTACTATAGGGGTGCTGTGGGGGTGCTGTGGGGTCTTGTCCTACTGTAGTTCTTGTATAATGAAACACAATCCATACAGCATTGCCGTCGGTATGAAACTCCGGATCCGGAATACCGACACGGCGACATTCGTTTACCATAAGGGCTATGCCACGTCCCCAACTCTCCAATACTGCACTTTTGTACAGCACATTGGCTACTATCAGATTTTGTGGTTCGGAATTGTGGCCACCCAACAGTTTCTCAATGGTAATATCAGGCGGAAATGTTCCGCTGTTTTCAATCTCCACGCGGTCATCATAGATAGCAATCCCGACTGAACTGCCGGGGCGATGGTAAACACGATGTGCAAAAGCATTTATGCAACATTCTCTCAATGCCTTATATGGCACATTCAGTTCCTCTTCTCTGTACAAACCTTCAATTTTACCGGAAAGGGACAAATGCTTGAAGAAAAATGCCATTGCAGCATCCAGCAAGTTGAATATATTGCCTGTCACACGCTGATTATCTAAAAATTCATCTTTTGTCGTTCCTTTGAACCGGGCTAAACGGAGCAGACATTGGGGATAATGGTAGAAGTTCCGTCCGAATAGGACAACGGAAGCATTGTTCAGCTTTCCATCATTCAACAAGTCAAATTTTTCAAGGATGGTTCGGACATCCTCCTGCATAGAACCTTCCGGCAAACGTCCGCCTCTGATTCCTCCACGTACTGCGCCCAAGATTGCCGTTTCGTCAAGGTCGGATATTTTCAAGCCGGGATTTTGCATGGAATCCCAAGCATAGGTTCCGCCTCGCTGCATAACCAACAGGTTGTATATACCCTGCGGCATGGCAGATGTAACGCTCTCTATCCGTTGATAAGCCCTCCCCTTATAGGTGAACGGGCGCATATATCGTTGTTCTTCCGCTGATAAAGCTATAACACTTTTGTTCGTTCCCGGAATGTCTGTATAGGATATATCAATGGTCGCAAACGGCTCGATTCGTCTGATGGTTTCCGCAATATCGCGCTTCGTCTTGTCGCTCACTTCCTGACCGATAATCTTTCCCTTGTCGGTTACACCGAACAGCACCGTGCCGCCCGTACCGTTCAAGAAGGCACAAAGAGTTTCCATTCCACGCTCCAACTGCCCGGTAGTTTCTTTGAACTCAACTGTCCCGCCTTCGGCTCCGGCAATCAGTCCATTCAATATTTCGAGGTTATCTATTTTCATCCGTCATTGATTAATACTTGCAAAGTTAATGATTTTAATCGGCTTTCCGGCAGATAATAGAGTGATTGTAAATGAAGAAGGATAAGAAACCGTATAATCCGGCCGCTTATCCTTTGTTTGGCATTCGTTTATCTCCTCATCCGCTCCAATTCATCGTCATGTCGCATCTTCGCGTTCAGTTTGTCCTGCATCTTTTCAAGGAAGTAGGTGCGACTGTCGCTTTTCCTGCGTTTGATGTCCGTATAGAAGCGGTAGCAGTCTTTGGACTCCACACCGAAAAAGGAATAGAGGACAGGAGCAAGCTCTTTCAGCGAAGCCTTGCCGCCATTGATGCAGCCGGTGGCGTAGAGGGCATAGATTAGTTCTACCAACTCGACGGCATTACCGGTCCATTGCAAGGCTGGGACTGTGGCTTTGGTTTCGGATGTGGATGTTAGTGGTGGCACGGAGGTAATTGCAGAAGCGGATACTATCTTCTGCATCTTTCGGATGAAGGATAACGCCTTGCGGATATACACAGTGACGACATTCTCCTCCGATACCGACAAGTTCTGTGGATGGTGCTGTAATTCGATTTCGGCAAAAGCCAACGCCACAATAATATGCTTGGCATCATTGCCGCCGTAGCACAGGTTTATTACTTCCTGCACGAATCCGCCGTATGCCGTTTCCGTGCTACCGTTGTCTTTTCCGTTTATCATGGCGAAAAACTGTGTTTCCGCCAGTATGAGATGGTTCATTATCTTTTCTGTTTTGAGGGTTTACACTTGTTTATCAGTGTGCGCACACTGATATATGGTGCAAATCATAGCCCTAAACACGAGAAAAGATTGTGAGAAAATTGTACTACATTGTTTTTCAGAAAGATAAAATTCAAAAATAATTTTATCCTTGATTGCATCCCTTGTGAAATGTGTTCAGATTCTGAACATGTGTTCACTTTCTGAGCACGGAAATCCCGCCAAGATGTTCATAATCTGAACATTTTATGCCCGTGGCTCTTTATGATAGGTAAGCCGGATTACTCCGTCCCTATAAGTTTTGTTCTCCATAAGCCGCCAGTCATTCATAGGTAGTGCTGACTTGAAAAAATGCGCTCCGTTTCCGTCGATGGTTGGAACAACGTATAGTATGATTTCATCTATCACGTTCATCCGTAACAGTCCGTTGGCATATTCGGTATTCCCGGCAGTTACTTCCAACAAATGGCAAATGCTTCCACCTTCCTCCCTCCATTCTTGAAGCACGGATACCGAATAGTCGGATGTCAGCTTATACAGGGCATTGGCACGTATTTCATCCATACCGTAATCTTCGGTTTGAAGCAACCGCTTCCGGGGATGCAGTTTCATCGGACAGCCATCTATTGAGATAACGGCAAGTAATTGTATTTTCGCCATAACGTATTTTCTTTCCTTTTTGGCGAGGCAAAAAAGTAGCGTGCAATTCACACTACTTTCAAGCGATGGCTCTGGTAAAGCCTTTACGGAGAGTACGTGAATGCACGCTATG
>ERZ857998.105-NODE-105-length-127014-cov-4.480777_pt1 | contig 127014 bp, 121 predicted proteins | sample MGYA00519954_ERZ857998 | MGnify/ENA primary metagenome ERZ857998 (study PRJEB31778, sample SAMEA3449424) | human gut metagenome | biome: human gut; feature: human-associated habitat; material: faeces | place: United Kingdom | collected 2010/2012 ...
AGAGCCCGGGCAAAAGTCAAGCAGAAAATTTTATTAATACAGTACCTCATGAAGAATATGCTTTGCCGCCCGTTGTGGATATTGAGTTTTACGGCTCATTTGAAAAACAGCCTATGGAACCGGAGGAGGCCAGACTTATTTTGGATGAGCTGCTGGAAACTTTATATGAATATTATCATGTTAAACCTATAATTTATGCTACCATGAAATCGTATGAATTATACCTGGCTGATTTTTATGAAGAATATCCAATATGGATTAGAAATGTGTATACAAAACCTGTTTTATCTGATGGCCGGGAATGGGTGTTCTGGCAGTATTCCCATAAGGGCAGATTGAATGGTTATAGTGGAAAGGAAAAGTTCATAGACCTTAATGTGTTTAATGGGAGCAAGGAATATTTTAATGAGCGTTTTTGCCTTGAGCAATAGATAGTTATATATAATTATGAAAGCAGATGTGAAAAAAATGAAGAAAAAGCTGCCCGCTACGGTTATTATAGCAGCTATACCAGCAATCCGTATGTAGACGTATATAGAGCTGGGGCAAGCTGGAGCACGACGGGAGAAATAACGGCGGTAGGAGCGGGCACAGCCACAATAACGGTGACGATATATACCGGCGTGACAACGGCGACGGGGAGCTGTTCAGTCTCGGTGTTTTCAGGGACGCCTCCGGCAGTGATGGGGGAGGTATACCATATCTTTAACGCCAACAGCACAAAGCCTATAAGCCCGCGGGAAGGGAACGTAACGGATAACGGGCAGGTGGCGCAGGAGAGCTATAGGCCTGCAAGCGCGGGCTATCAGAAGTGGGAAGTAATACGGCTGTTTAACGGATATTATGTAATCCGTTCGGCGCAGAACAGCAATATGGCTCTGAGCGGGGCGGGAACATTGCTGAAGCTGAGCAATATAGGCGGAAGCAACAATTATTCGGATGTGCCTATGGAGGCGCAATGGACGCTTTCGGGGAGCGCGGGCTCAGAATTGAATCTGACGGCGCGCAGCTCGGGCAAGGGAATATGCATAGAGGGAGACACGGTCTGGGCGGGCGAGAACATAATAATGGGGAGCGCAGGGAGCAAATCCAAAGGCTTTCTGTTTATCCGCCCTGGTGATTATGTTCCCACAACGGGAGTGAGCCTGCAGAATCCTATTTATCTGCTTAAGAACGGGAATTATATCTGCATGCCTCAGATAACGCCCAGCAACGCGACTTTTAGGAGAGTAATCTGGTCGTGGGAGGGGAGAGGCAGCGGCCCGGAAACGGATATAACTATGCAGAATTACGCCTGGGGCACAAGCACGGCCTCATATACGGGCACGATAGTTACGGGAATAAACGAAGGAGTAACCTGGCTGCGGGCATATTGCTCGGACACCAATTACAACAGTACCGTTAATGTAGATGTGCATTTTCTGGAATCAGGGCCGTATCTGTTTAAGAACAGAGAGAGCAATAAGTATATGTCGGTGGAGGGGCATTCCACGGCCGCCGGAGCACAGATTATACAGGAGAGCTATAAGGGCGAGCTCTGGCAGGAATTTTATCTGCAGAGGGATTTTACTACAGGGTATATACGAATCAGAAACATGAACAGCTCGCAATATCTGGGTGTAGAGAATAATTCGAGCGAGCATGACGCCGATATAAAGCAGTATGCGTATTCAGCCTCCAGCATAGGGCAGCAGTTCAAGATAGAGCGTATAAGCGGAGGAGACACAATCAAGATAATCCCCAGGACGGGCGAAGGGCAGACGCCGCAGAGAGTAGTCTGCGTGGCTAATTATATTGACAACACAGACGGAGTGCATATAAAGCAGAGGGATTTCGGAGCCAACGACGGCTATTACCGGGATGAATGGTATGCGGTAAAATTAGATCAGGAAGATGAAGTTATAAAGAACATACAGAAACTGCATAATATTGCGAGGCAGTATTCTCCGCTGAATGAATCGCGGGCCATAGAATTGACCATGCAGTTTATACGCCGACACAGGTATAAGGATACAAAATTTGTGTTGGCCTCAGGGCCAATAGATACCGATTTTGTTAATTATGTACGCGGAAAAGATATGGCTTTATATGACTATTTTTCCGCGCATGATGAAGATGAATATGATTCTGTTCCTCCTGACAAAGAAGGAGAGAAGAAGCATAATTTTTATTATACAGCGCCTAACGGAGATACAATAGATATTCCGCATTTTGCCAGCGTATACAATACGCTCCAGTATGATTCCTTTGGGCTTGTGGATATGGGAATTGCTGAGGTTAGAGCGGATAAGTTAGGGGGATGGGCGGGAGACCTGCGCAGCATGATACCGTATGTTCTGGCGGATGTTAATTATTCAAATGATTATAATACCGTATACAATAAGATAGATGTATCCCAAAACGGATGCAGGGGAAATTAGGGAACAAATTGGGGCTGATGAAAGCACGTCTCTGTTTGGCATACAGGATATCTTAGCCGATACTGATGCGTATAATATTTATCATTTAACACTATTCAATGAAGAAAGCGTAGGAGGAGCTATTATAGATTATTATTATTTTGGAGGCTATTTAACGCGTTTTTCTGATTTTACAAATAATAAGAGCAGGGATGAAATATTTAATTTAAGCAAGGATATTATGACGGATACGCTGGTAGATTTAGTATGGAAGCTGGAAAAGGTAATAAAGAATGGAGATAAATACACGGAGACAGAAGAGAAGCTGACAGTAACAGAAACGCAGATGAACGCCATATGCGCAGCATATGCGGATTATATCTGGGCAAAAGTGCAGGCTGAATGAAGCGCGTTGGCTGGTATCCAATATAATTATAGTTAAGGAGCCGCAGTATGAATACGAAAAAGAATGTGATTATTATAATATCGGTTTTATTACTTATACTTCTGCCTCTCTTGTCATCATTCTGTTTTTTCTATATTATGAGTCTTGCAATGGAAACGGATGTAGTTGAGAAAACGGTTGCCACTCCATATGGGGATAAATTTTATATTGAGTATAGGGAAGGCTCCGTTGGGTTTCAGCCTACCGAAGTTAATTTTAAAGTGTTATATAATGGCGAGAGCGTTATAGATACTGATCGCAGATTTCGGGATTATACATTTGATGTAGCGAAAAGAATGCATGTAGTGATGCGCATGTGTGCTGAAGGAGAGGATAGAGCATATGAATTTAACTGGGGCATTGTTTATACGACGGATGATGGAAAAAGCTTTAAGGGCGCATTACAAGTGGAGTGCATCAGGCTGTATAGAACGGACGAAGAATTTGCAAGGATATATGAAATGCTTTATAATGGAAATCCGTTTTACGACAAGCGTTTTGACGAGCATCTGGATATGAATAAGCAGGAGCTTCCTGATATTCAAACGGCGGAGTACGCGATGGAATATGCTAAGAGCGTAAGAAAAGAGAGATATGTTCATATCAGCGAGATTGAATCTTTGGTGGGCAAGGCGCAGAGATGTATATTAGTGTTCATGAGCGACGACGGCAGGAAAGTAAATAATGTGTCTTTAGAATATGATTTATCAAACGGACAGATTTTAGTAATGGAGTATAGTAACATGAGTAATAATGATGAAATAGATCTTTATGTAACCTTATTTATGGTGCGGGATTTATATGTGCCGGAGGAATGGGGGGCGCCGCAGGTTCTTGCGCGGCTTAAGCAAGCATTGTTCTAAGGCGCAGAGCCGGGAGAAAGCAGAAAAGGGCCGCATAAGGGAGAGGCTACATAAGGAAGGCCACCCTTATCGTATCGTTAATATATTTTTCTGCTTCTGTTTATGAACAACCGAAACAATATAACCCACTATGACACTTTCAAACATTGAAAGTGTCAATTTGACTCAGATGATAAATCTTCAATTTTTTCAATCATCTTGACTTTTAAAGCCCTTTTTGTTAGGAACTCTACACCTTCATCCATAGATGTATTGGGGTGTTGATATATATCTGCACCTATTTCGATTGGTTCATTGATGACATATAAATAGCCGTTTCTAACGCCGTTATGTTTAATTATTCCATTATCGTCATAACTGAGTTGCGTCGGCTTGTGCGAAAATGCTTCGGCTAATTCTTTCCATTGTGTAATCGTACTACCGACTTTCAATTTAGAAAAAATTTCATCCGAACCATGATACCAAACACCGTTTTGTTTTACAACAATTTTCATACAAACTCCTTGTTGATAAATGATTCAACTCTTTCATTACATTAAAAGTTCTTGAAAAGCACAAGGGTATTTCCAGAAAAATATATACTTCCTTACGGAGGGGGCCCCGAAAGTTGTCCTTTTTTATCATATTGGATTTTTCCATTATATACTTAATGGTATTAGTGTTTTGGCTTATAACCTTTGTTCTTTTTCGCTTTGGATACAATTGTAAGGATAATCGCTACAATAATCGCAATTGCAGCAACACCTGCAGCAACAGAAATGCCTATAATCATAGGCCAATTGGTTTGGTCTCCTGTCATAACGTTATAAACGGCATCGGCAGAAGCAGCGGATACACCCGGAGCCATAAAAGGAAGAGCGAAAAACAATGCACTGATGGCATAACAAGGTTTGCAAATTTTCTTTTTCATATGAGAAAGCCCTTTCTTGTATTTTTATGATGTCTTATAGATCTATTCTACCGTTTCAGACATGAAATTGCAATACTATTCCAAAACATCTCTTTTTCTGAAATTATTTGAACGAAAAAAGGAAATGCCTGTTTTAAGCATTTCCTTTTATAAATATACTAAATGACAAGAATACCTGCAGCCTGTAAGAAAGCAGTTACCAATATAATAACAATGCAGACAGGAGCCAGCCATTTGGTGAAGACAACATATAATCCTTTCAAACGGAACGGTGCAGTTTCCTGTACTTCATCAATGATACTTTTGGGTTTTAAGAAGAATCCTATGAAAATACAGGTGCATAAAGCTACAATTGGCATTAGAATGTTGTTGGTGAGGAAATCAAAGGAATCCAGAATGGATTTTCCGAAGATTTGAACGCCATCCCAAATACCAAAGCCCAAAGATGAGCAAATGCCTAAGCCAATGGAAAAGAGCAGTATACCAATACAGACAGGGATACGTTTCCAGCCAAATTTATCTTGAATAGCCGCAACAATCGCTTCCATAAGTCCTATGGAAGAAGTAATCGCTGCAAGGAACACAAGAACAAAGAATACAGCGCCTACCACTTGTCCGCCCGGCATGCCTGCAAATACTTGAGGCATAGTAGTAAACATCAGAGTACTGCCTTGTCCAAACTCAGTGGAACCGCCCGGTGAAATAGCAAAAATTGCAGGAATAATCATCAATCCGGAGAAGAATGCAATACCGGTATCAAAAATTCCGATTGTAAATGTGGATTTTTCGATATTGGTATCTTTTTTCATATAAGAGCCGTATGTAATGGTAATACCCATAGCCAATGACATAGAGTAAAATAGCTGTCCCAATGCTGCCAGCACGGTTTCAAAAGAAAAATCGCTGAAGTTTGGAATCAAATAGTGTTTTACGCCCTCCATAGCACCGGGCAATGTCATAATGTAAATTGCTAAGCCGACTGTCATCAGTACTAACAAAGGCATAAAAATTTTACATGTTAATTCGATACCGCGTTTTACACCCAGCATGACAATAATAGCTGTTAATCCAAGGAAAATAGCTAAGAATAAGATAGGCCATCCGGGCTGTGAGATAAAGCCGGCAAAATAATCCGGATTGGCAGTTTGCATGCCTTGGCCGGATATAAACATATACGCAAAATGTACAACCCAACCGCCGATTACACTGTAATAAGGCAAAATCAAGATAGGTATAAACAGTGTAATAATGCCAATGAATGCAAATCGTTTATCCAATTTTTTATAAGCATTTAAAAAACTCGTTCCGGTTTTTCGACCAATTGCAATTTCAGTTACAGTGAGGCAAAAACCGAATGTAATTGCTAAAATAATATAGGTAAATAAAAATATACCGCCGCCATATTCTGCAGCTAGATATGGAAAACGCCATATGTTGCCCAGACCAACGGCAGAACCCGCAGCGGCCAAAATAAAGCCTATTTTACTTGAAAACTGTGTACGCTTTTTTTCCAACAAAGACCCCCCTCAATCTACTTGGACTTACTAAATATGCAGTAAATAATTTATGAATAAAATAAAAATAATCTCTAAAACTATACCGTATATGTCAACATTTGTCAAGAAAGTTGGGCAATCATTGTACAGCATTTTGCATAAAAATTCTGCCTGTATATATTCTTGTATATACAGGCAGAAAATAAATGGCAATTAAATTGTGAATAAACCTGCTGCGGATAAAATAGAAGTAACTAAAATTGCTACAATACATACAGGTGCAATCCATTTGGTGATTACAACAAACATTTTTTCTGAACGGAAGCGAGACGATAATTTGACTTCATCTGCCACAACGCTGGTACCTACAATAAATCCTAAGAAAATACAGGTGAACAATGCGGAAATTGGCATTAAAATACTGTTTGTGAAAAAGTCCAGAAAATCTGAGATGTTCATTCCAAATATGGTAAATCCACTCCACCAGCCAAATCCCCAAGCAGCAGCTAAGCCAATTACAATAGCTCCAAAACAGGTGCCGATACAAATAGGGATTCGTTTCCACCCGAACTGATCCTGAAATACGGAAACAATGGTTTCTACAAACGAAATTGCTGAAGTCAATGCTGCAAAAAACACCAGAATGAAAAAAATTGCACCTACGGCTTGTCCAAATGGCATGCTCATAAATACTTGGGGCATTGTGATAAATAAAAGGCTGGAACCGGAGTTTAACACATTCGCATCGCCGCCGGAAAATACAAATACTGCGGGCAGAATCATTAGACCGGATAAAAATGCAATACCGGTATCAAACAGTTCGATATGGCGTACAGAAGCCTCTAAATTTTCTTTTTTATTTAGATATGAGCCATACGTAAACATAATACCCATTGCCAAAGACATGGAGTAAAACAATTGCCCCAATGCAGCGATAATTGTACCAAATGATAATTTTGAAAAGTCAAGTGTAATATAATACAAAACACCATCCAGTGCCCCGGGCAACGTCATGACATAGATGGCAATGGCAATATTTAATACAATTAATATAGGAAGAAAGATTTTGCTGGTTCTCTCAATTCCCTTTTTTACACCGAACATAACAATGATGCACGAGATAGCAACAAAAATACATAACCAGAATACCGGCCATAAAGGATTGGCAGAAAAAGACTGAAAAAAACCTGTTTCTGCTGTTTTGGCACCTTGACCCGTTAGAAACAGCATACCATAATGCATTACCCAGCCGCCTGTAACACTGTAATATGGCAGCGTTAAAATAGGAACCAGCATGGTCAGCCAGCCCATAAATGTAAAGCGCTTATCCAAAGACTGAAAGGTACCGACAACGCCTCTTCCTGTTTTGCGTCCCAAAGCAACTTCTGCCATCATAAGTGAAAAACCAAAGGTGATGGCAAATAATATATAGAAAAATAAAAAGGTTCCGCCGCCGTATTCTGCTGCCAAATAGGGAAATCTCCATATATTTCCCAGCCCAACTGCAGAGCCGGCAGCAGCCAGGATAAATCCTATTTTGCCTGAAAATTGTATACGCTTTTTTTCCAAAAGGCTCCCCTCTCATTTCTTGGTATAAAATTAGATGTTTTTAGAAAATAATATATATAATATATTGTTTTGTCAATATAATTTTAAACATATAAAATAATTTTAATATAAATGTATATTTTGTAGTTTTGTTTTTTACTGATAAGGATATATATGCTTCAACCAAATTTTATTGTTTTCCTCTTAGTAGGTCAGGGATAAAATAGAAAATCAAGTACAATATTAATGTAGCCTGTTTTTTCTTATTTATGCGGTCTTTGTTGAAATACAGGTGAGGAACCGATATAATAAAATAACCTTAAAAAGGATGGATTTTATATTATGTTACATACAGAACTATTTTGTGGTTTGGAAAAAAATAATCCGGCATATGCAATTCGCCAAGCTGTTTTTGTAAATGAGCAAGGTTTTGATCCTGATTTAGAATTTGATGAAAAAGATATGACTGCATTTCACGTTTTGGTATTTTCCGATGCTGTTCCGATTGCAGTAGGCCGTTTTTTTATCATGGAGGATAATATCACTGCGTACTTAGGACGGATTGCGGTGTTAAAAGAGCATCGAGGAAAGAAAATAGGGGCATATTTGTTACATCAATTGGAACATGAGGCAAAGCAGAAAGGTGCGCATTTTTCAATGTTGGGAGCGCAGCTGCATGCAAAGGGATTTTATGAAAAACTTGGATATCAATCTTTTGGGAAAGAGTTTGATGACTGCGGAAAAATGCATATACATATGAAAAAAACATTGTAAATTGATATTTTGATGATATGTTTATTGAAATACTCAGTTACCAACACCCTATCAATAAAGACAAAATTAAAAATTTTGATTTGAATGGTATGAGAACATAATAATATTTTACGGTTGAAGATTATTTGGTAATTTTCTTTATGTTATAACAACCCTGCAACAGCAGCAAAATTAAAATTTTGTCTGTTGGTAGGAACGTTTTAGCAAGTATTCGTTAAAAATTGCAAAGCAAATTTTTTTATGCTATAATAACCGTATTCATGTAATATTTTTAAAGGAGATTAGGTACTATGATCGAACAAACCTATATTATGTTAAAGCCTGATGCAGTTCAAAGAGGTCTAATGGGCGAAATCATCGCAAGAATTGAGAGAAAAGGTTACAGATTGATTGACGCTAAAATGATGAACTTGGACGAAGCTATTTTAAAAGAGCACTATGCTCACATTGCGGACAAACCATTCTTCCCTGAGATTGTTGAATACATGACTTCCGGTCCTGTATTCGGTATGATTGTAGAAGGTGAAAATGCAGTTCAAGGCATGAGAATTATCATGGGTGCTACAAAATTCGAAGAAGCTACTGCAGGTACTATCCGCGGTGATTTTGCTTCCAGCACTGGTGCAAACGTAATTCACGGTTCTGATTCCGTTGAAAATGCAAAAATTGAAATCAAAAGATTTTTCAATAAATAATTCGAAATTTGTTGCTATCTGTTATGAAAAAAGAGCAATCCTTATGGATTGCTCTTTTTTATTTCAAAGTTCTATTGTTTTTGTCGCAATATGTTTCCGAAATGTTTGGTCATGTTCTGTAAATAACATAGTTGGTTTGTATTCCAATAATAATTGTTCTAATTGCATACGTGATATTACGTCTATATAATTAAGAGGCTCATCCCAAACCAGCAGATGTGAGGGTTGACATAAACTTTTTGCAATTAAAACTTTTTTCTTTTGTCCGCTGCTGAAATTCTGTATTTTTTTGTCAAATTGCTCTCTTGTAAAATCTAATTTGCGTAAAATTGCTTTGAATAAACTTTCCTCAATTTTGTTTGCTGCTACATAGTCGGATAAAGTTCCGCATAATGCATCGGTATTTTGTGATACATAAGAAATCGTCATATTACTGCCTTTATAAAATTCTCCTGAGTATGGAATATTGTATCCGCAAATAAGTTTTAATATGCTGGATTTTCCGCATCCATTGTTTCCGCTTAAAGCAATGCGATCACCTTGTTCGATGGTAAATGTGATATCTTTACGAATGATATTGTTCTCATAACAAATAGAAACATTCCGAAGAGATGCCAAACGGTGGGAATGGTAAGCTGGTTGAGATAATTTTAAATGCTCTGTTTGATCGATATTTTTTAACAGCTTTGATTTTTCTTCGATGGCCTCCAGACGACGGCTTTGTATCGATTTGGAACGCTGCATCATTTTAGCGGCTTTATGACCGATATATCCTCTATCAGGACGTAAACCTGAATTTTTTGTACCATATTTGGTTTGCTCTGCTTGAAATGACCAAGCGCCGGTTTGTTTTGCTGCTTCGGATAACCGTGCAATTTCTTTCATCCATTTTTTATTCTCTGCGAGTTCATACCGATCTTGACGCTCTTTATTTACGAGCCAAGAAGAAAAATTTCCTTTTTGAATTTCGATGTTGATATTGTTAATGGATAGGATATGGTCTACACATCCATCCACAAATGCTCTGTCATGTGAAATTAGAATAAATCCACTTTTTTGATTGAGATATTTACAGATGATTTCTCTTCCATGCGCATCTAAATGATTGGTAGGCTCGTCAATAAGAAGAAAGCTGTTTTCCTTTAAAAATAGAATTGCCAGTAATACTTTGGTTTGTTCTCCGTCGGAAAGGGTCTGGAATGGGCGATAAAGAATAGAATCATCTGTTTCCAAAAGAGACAATTCCTTTATCAGCTGCCAATGAACATAATCAGGGTAAATTTGCGAGATGACTTCTATGGTCCATTGTGATTTATCTTTTACATTATAAGGAAAATATTCAAATGTTACATTGGACGTGATATGGCCGCTGTAGTCATATTTTCCCATAAGCAAGTGAAAAAATGTTGTTTTTCCTTTTCCGTTTCTTCCAATAAAACCTAATTTCCAATTGGTGTCTATACAAAAGCTAACATGTTTGAATATGGCGTCATAACTTCCGTTGTAAGAAAAAGTAAGATTGGATATATTGATTTGCGACATGGAAAATCCCCCTTTAGAACAAAATAAAAGCTGCAAGAAAGTTCTTTCTTGCAGCTCAAACGTATCATTTTAAAATCCAATAGAGGATATATTGTTATGATTTTGAGTTGAAAACAGAGAATACTTTCTTGCAAAGGCACAATAAATAAAGTGTAGTTTATTTCATACACCGCTATATTTATTGTGCCTGTTTTCTTTAGCAAGAAAGTTGAATCACGCTTTCATCTCCAATCCGATATATTAGCCATATCATAGCATAACAGCTCTAAGACGTCAAATGCTAACAATGCTCTTTCCAATACCACCATTTTAACTTTTGGAGTTCCGGATTGGGCGTTGTTGCAAAGTATACAGCCAAACGATATACATATAATACACAGCGGTCCAACTGGCCCCCATGTAAGATACAATCTTGTTGATACATTTCTTCCGGATTTGCTTGTTTTAAATCTTCCACCCAATGATAACCCAAGCGAATCATATGTTGTTTCATGTTTGGACCTACCCCGGGAATGGCGCATAAATCCGTTTTTGGTGTAAGTTGCTGATACATGGTTATGTTCTCTTCTACATGGTCGCAAGTCATTAGCTCTGACATAATGCAAAAATCGGTTGCTCCTGCATTTATGATTTCTTGCACCGTATCTTTATGTATGCCTCCAATGGGATAAACGGGAATATGCGATGCATTTTGTACCTTTTGATAAAAAGAGATACCACGGGGTTTTAAATCCGCTTTACAGTCCGTTTGGAAGATATGACCTGCGATAAGATAGGTTGCTCCAAGATTCTGCGCCAAAGCAACTTCTTTCACAGCATGAACAGAAGTGCCTATCATAGTAAACGCATTCAGATGTTTACTTTCTTGTTTCAGAATAGACAGGGGAAGATGAATTGCTGTTACACCAAGGTCAAGGGCAGATTGTATGTACGTGTGAAGTACCAATTGTATTCCGTATGTTTTGCATATGGCAAGGCATTGTGCGGCCAATTGCGTATATTCTTTTCTATCCAAATCTTTTTCCCGCAAAAGGATAAATTTTGGTCCTGCTTTGCAGATAGACTCGATACGCTTTAAAAAGTTATCTTTACATAAGGTTCTGTTCGTAACACATATCACCATACTTATATCCTCACAAACGTATGTAGTCTGTAAATACTTCCTGCAATCCGCGTGTTTTTAGCATTTTACGGATTTCATCCACACTGCGGGGGTCAGAAATTTCAAATTGCGCGTCGCCTTTTTCTTCCAGTTGATGGCCGCCCACACTGGTTTTCACACCTGCGGAAATTTTTGTTGCGCAGAGTCCCACTACATTATCACGGAATCCTGCACGCTCACGGGTAGAAATATTAATGCCTGCAAATGGAAGCAATATACGGTATGCCAGCATAATTTGAAGCAACTGTGTTTCGTGAACATCGTTGGGATTGTTTTTGCTGTTATTAATGTAAGGTCGCAGTCTGGGAACAGAAAAGCTGATTTCTGCATGAGGATATTTCTGCTGTAAAAATTTGGCGTGCAGTCCTGTTGCAAGCGCGTCATTCCTAAAGTTATGCAGTCCCAACAAAGCGCCTATTCCTACGCCGCGCATTCCGCCCATAAGAGCACGTTCCTGTGCGTTGAATCGATAAGAAAAGTCTCTCTTAGGACCTTTCAAATGTACTTCTTTGTAAAAAACAGGATCATACGTTTCCTGATAAACACTGACAAAGTCAGCGCCTTTCCCATGTAGAAAGGCGTATTCATCAGAATTCAGAGGATAGATTTCCAGTCCTATGGTAGTAAAATATTCTTTTGCCAATTCTACTGCCTGTCCAATGTAATCAAGATTGGATTGATGGCGTGATTCGCCTGTTAAAATTAAAATTTCTTCCAGACCTGTTTCGGCAATCGCCTGAAATTCTGATTCAATTTCCTCCATAGACAGTTTGCCGCGATGAATTTTGTTTTTGCAGTTAAATCCACAGTAAACACACTCGTTGACGCAATAATTGGCAATATACAGTGGGGTATATAGGCCTACGTTATTGCCAAATTGTGCACAATTCAATCGTTTTGCTTTTTGTGCCATTTGTTCTAACAATGGTTGCGCTGCGGGTGAGAGCAGCGCTGCAAAATCTAAAACAGATAATTGTTCTTTTTGTAATGCGTTTTGAACATCTGCGGAGGTAAATGTGGAAAAATCAAATTGATGATAGTAGGAAAGCGTCCGTTCCATGATATCACTGTCGATACGTTCCATATGTTCCAACTCTTTTTTTGAGATTCCATCTATCATAGCAGAAGTATCCATACATCATTCCCTGCCTTTCTGTGTTCTGTTAATCTTCTAAAAATCCGATCAAAGGGGAAGAGGCTTCCCCTGCAAAGTCCAGTACGCGTCCAAGCCCTGCAAGGTAAGCCAGTCGTCCCGCTTCAATAGCCAGTTTAAATGCTTTTGCCATCGCGCCCACATCGTTTGCGGTTGCAACTGCGGTGTTTGCCATCACTGCATCAACACCCAGCTCCATAGCTTCGCATGCTTGTGACGGTGCGCCGATTCCCGCATCTACAATGACGGGAAGGTTTATTTCGTTTACAATCATTTTGATAAATTCCCGTGATACCAACCCTTTATTACTGCCGATAGGCGCTGCAAGGGGCATGACTGCTGCTGCACCTGCATCCACCAGCGCTCTGGCCGTGATTAAATCAGGGCACATATAAGGCATAACGATGAACCCTTCTTTTGCCAAAATTTCAGTGGCTTTTACGGTTTCATGGTTGTCCGGCATTAAGTATTTGCTGTCGTGGATGACTTCTATTTTTATAAAATCGCCACAGCCCAGTTCGCGGGAAAGTCGGGCAATGCGTACGGCTTCTTCTGCATTGCGGGCGCCTGATGTATTGGGCAAAAGAGTAATACCTTTTGGGAGATAATCCAAAATATTTCCGTCCCCGCCGGTATTTGCGCGACGCAGAGCAAGTGTGATGATTTCTGCTCCGCTGTTTTCAATGACTCCCGGCATTTTTTCAAGAGAATATTTTCCTGACCCTAAGATAAAGCGGGAATGAAATTCATGACAGCCGATGATTAATGTATCTTTCATTTTGTTAAACCTCTTCTATTCCTAAAATTAAGCGAAGGACCATATTAGCCTGATGAGCAGCACATACCGTCACACGCGGTGCCATCAAGCCGTTGCCTACTTCAGCGGCGGTGCTGCCGTCTCCGCACATGTATAAATGTTTCATTTTTCTGACTGTTTGAATGGTATTGGAAGAACCGTATCCTGCCATACCGGAACCGCATACCAATTTTGTTTGGGGACTTTGTTCCAGCAGCGTATTCACTAAATTTGCTTTGGAAATTGGGTTATCAAATGCTTCGCAAACAATTGGATACTCCTCAAAAAGTGAATGTGCGTTTTCTTCCGTCACGCGGATTTGCTTTGTTTTAACTTTGATAAAAGGATTGATTTGCTCAATTTGTTGTTTTAGCGCTTCTGTTTTAGGCAGTCCCAAATGGGAGATATAGTAGCTTTGACGGTTGAGGTTGCTGGGTTCCACAACATCAAAATCCACTAAAAACAGAGTACCTACACCTGTGCGGGCAAGTAAAATTGCAATGTTGGACCCAAGTCCGCCCAGACCTGCAATTGCCACCTTTGCCTCTTTTACCTTGTTATGGACATTTGGAGTATGCCGTGCACACATCATGCTTTCCAATTCATCTTGGGAAGGCATTTTCCCTTTTTGAATCAGAGTCACCAAATCTCCCTCTTTGATATCGAGATTTTCTGATACTTGAAATCCGTTTAATATGGTAACGTCTGATGGAATTTGCAATTCTGCTTTTAAGTCCAATAGTGTGGAAGCGTTGGTGATATATGGTTTTCCGTTTACAATCAGTTTCATATCAGCCACCGCCTACAAAGCTTACGACTTCCAGTGTATCGTCATTGGTGACGGTTACTTGATGATACGTTGCTTTCGGAATAATAGCGCCGTTTATTTCTACTGCAATCCGTTGTGTTTGAAATCCGTATTCATTCAGTAAGTCTGGTAAGATAACCGGTTGTTCCAAATGATAGATTGTCCCGTTTAATTTCATAAAAGAACCTCCTGTTCTATCGCAAGAAAAAGGGAAACAAAAAACCGAACCCTTGTAAAGAGTTCGGTTTTTGAAGTTCCAGTATATACTGTAAAAATTGAACTGGAAATACATAAAAAGAAACTCCCTACGCCGGTATGAACCGCACAGGTTCCATGAGTAAGAGGACACCACCTCACTCTCAGCCAATTTCATTGACTCCCCAGTTCTTATATTAAATTTTTATATCATATTTTTATTATAAAACTGCAGAAATAGATTGTCAAGTGGAAGGTTAAGACAATCTGCTTTTAAAGTCTTCGTAACCAAACTGTTTGATGATTTGCAGTCCGTTTTCCTGAGAATAGAAAGCAATAGATGGCAGGTTCATTCCATTAAATGTATTGTTTTTTACCATGGTATAGTGAGCCATATCGCAGAAGATTAATTTGTCACCTTCTTTTAAAGGCACATCAAAGGAATAATCTCCTATAATATCACCGGCAAGACAGGTAGGACCACCCAAACGATACGTATATGCTTTTTCATTGGGTACCCCTGCTCCAATGATATGAGGACGATAAGGCATCTCCAAAACATCAGGCATATGGCAGGCAGCGGAAGTGTCTAAAATAGCCAGATGCATTCCGTTTTCAATGGTATCCAAAACAGTAGATACCAAATATCCTGTATTCAATGCAACAGCTTCTCCGGGTTCTAAATATACTTGTACCCCGTAGGTATCTTGTGCAAACTGAATGCAGCGAATTAGGGTTTCTATGTCGTAATCAGAACGGGTAATATGGTGGCCGCCTCCAAAGTTGAGCCACTTCATTTGTTTGATGTAGGAACCAAAGGTATCATCCACAACTTTTAAGGTACGCTCCAGAGTATCGGAATTTTGTTCGCACATGGTGTGAAAATGAAGCCCGTCAATGCCGTCTAATTGGTCAGGCTGAAATTGTTCCGGTGTAATACCGAGACGGGAACCCGTAAAGCAGGGATTGTAAATATCTGTGTCGATTTCAGAATATTTTGGGTTTAAACGTAAACCGCATTCGATTTGTTTTCCGCTGCTTTTCACTTTATCTTTGAATTTGTTCCATTGATGAAATGAATTAAATACGATATGGTCGGAATAACGAATCACATCGTCCATTTCATGGTCTGCAAAAGCTGGGGCATATGTGTGGACTTCTTTTCCCATTTCTTCATATCCCAAACGGGCTTCCATAACACCGCTGGAGGTAACGCCGTCCAGATATTTGGCAATCAGCGGATAAACGGAAAACATAGAGAATGCTTTTTGTGCCAATAGAATTTTACATCCTGTTCGTTCTTTCACAGACGCGAGCAGTTCCAAATTTTTGATTAATAGCCGCTGGTCCACCAAATAGGAGGGAGTGGGCAGTGTTGAAATATCAATATCCATAGTTTCTATTTCCTTATCCGTTTTATTTCAAAAGTGAAAAGGCTGCAGCATATACGTACGATACGAAATTCTGCAGTCTTTTTATATTCATGTATTGTACTTGACAGTCTCATTGTTTATCAACTTTAGTATATCAATTCTGCAATATTCTCATAGCAGTATCAAAATGGATTTAGGATACTGCACGACTCACTGTATTCGCAAATCAGATGTTTACAGACCACGTGATAAACAACATGTCAAATGATTAGTCAATTAAGGTGGGGTTAAAATCTTCTACCCAAGGCAATCCGAATTTGTTTAATGCTTCCATAAATGGGTCCGGATCAAACTCTTCCACATTATAAACACCTGGTTTATTCCATTTGCCTGTAAGCACCATCATAGCGCCAATCATAGCAGGAACACCTGTTGTATAAGAAATTGCCTGTGAACCAACTTCTGCATAACATGCTTGATGATCGCAAACATTATATACATAGTATTTTTTCTCTTGTCCGTCTTTTACACCGGTAAAAATACAGCCGATATTGGTTTTGCCTTTTGTTCTTGGACCAAGAGATGCAGGGTCAGGTAACACTGCTTTTAAAAATTGCAGAGGCACAATTTGTTTGCCTTCAAATTCAATGGGTTCAATGGAGGTCATGCCAACGTTTTCAAGTACCTTTAAATGTGTCAGGTAGCTTTCAGAGAATGTCATCCAAAAACGAATTCTCTTAATACCTTTGATATTCAGTGCCAAAGATTCCATTTCCTCATGATGAAGCAGATAAATGTCTTTCGGTCCAATTTGTGGAAGATCATAGACACGTTTGATTGACATTGGCTCTGTTTCAATGAACTTACCGTTTTCAAAATAGCTGCCGTTTGCAGTAACTTCACGAATATTGATTTCAGGATTAAAGTTTGTTGCAAAAGGATAACCATGATCTCCCGCGTTGGCATCTACAATATCAATGGTATGAATTTCATCAAAATAATGTTTTTGTGCATATGCGGAGAAGACGCCCGTAACACCCGGGTCAAATCCACTGCCTAAAATAGCGGTAATACCGGCTTCTTCAAACTTTTTCTTATAAGCCCACTGCCATTTATACTCAAATTTTGCAGTATCGGGTGGCTCATAGTTAGCGGTATCCAGATAGTGGACTTTTGTTGCAAGGCAAGCATCCATAATGGTTAAGTCTTGATATGGCAATGCAACATTGATTACAATATCCGGTTTGAATGTTTCAATTAATGCAATAATTTCCTCTGTATTGTCTGCGTCAAGCTGTGCCGTGGTTACTTTTGTTTTACCGCCATCTAATTTTTTCTTTAAAGCGTCACATTTAGATAATGTACGGCTGGCAATGCAAAGTTCCTGGAATACTTCCGAATTTTGGCAACATTTATGTGCTACTACGCCGGCAACACCGCCGGCACCAATCATCAAAGCTTTTCCCATAATTCAGTGCTCCTTATACGTTATTTTATCGTTCCATATCATGGCAACTATTATATAAAAAACAATGGTAATTATCAAGGTAATAGGCAGATTTTTAAGGTTTTTTTAAATATTGCCGTAAAAATATCATTTTTTTGTTTATGTTTTATTTTATGAAATGATTTTTTTCATATTTGTGGGTATTTTTGGATATTTAAATGAAACATAGCGTGTACAATTTAGAAGAAAATATAAAAATAATAAAATCCAAAAATAAAATCCTGTTTTGGCATATTCCGTATTAAGAACGGGCAACATACTTTTTAGGAGGTGCTAAAATGGATTTACATGATAAAAAACAACCATATGATGAGCATGATGATTTAGAGGAAGAGCTTCTGGAAGAGGACACTGATGATATACTGGATGACGAGGAATATCAAGAAGATGATGAAGAAATAGAGGAAGAAAGTGCTGTAAAAGACGACGGTGCGTCTCAGCCCAAAAAACAAAAGAATTTAGGTGTTTATTTGGCTATGGCACTATGTTTGGTAGCACTTGGCGTAGGAGCTTGGGCAACATACGATACAGTAGTAAAAATTTCGGATGTAACCCACGATACCGCTTCTTCGTCTGCACCGCAAAGCTCTACAGCGGAAGTAAACCAAACTGTCAGCGGCGTTCCGAAAGATAATGTAATGGAAGATGATTTGCCGATTGCGGAAAGTGAAGTTGTTTCCGAGTCCGTATCAAGTGAAGAGACTGTTTCCAGCGAGGTTGTATCTGAACAGCCGGTGGAAAGCCAGGCTCCGGAATATTATAATTATCCTGTGGCAGGGCAAGAGATATTAAATGGATTCAGTAACGGAGACCCCGTATACAATATGACAATGGACGATTGGAGAACACATGATGGCCTTGATATTGGTGCGGAAAAAGGACAAAATGTAATGAGTATTGGTGCAGGAACCGTAGTAGACTCATATGAGGATATTATGTGGGGCAATGTGCTTGTGATACAGCATGGGGACATTGAGGTGCGTTATTGCGGTCTGACAGATAAAAGTCTTCTTGCCGCCGGAGATACTGTTGAAGACGGACAGATTTTAGGAACCGTTGGTACCATACCAATTGAAGAGAAATTAGGGGCTCATTTGCATATTCAGATGAAAAAAGAAGGCGTTTGGATTGACCCTACAAGAGTTTTAAAAGAAGCCGCATAATTAAAACTGTTAGGATTAAAAAGAAAAAGCCAGACATTCGCTGGCTTTTTCTGATACATAATTATTTAAAATCGTTTTATGTTTTGTTTACAACCACTCCCGGACATTCTGAAAAGGACAAAGAGGGATTTCGGTCCGGCAGGAGAAAAAGGATAATTGAGTTTGCCCGGGGACAAACTTAGAAGGCTGTCTGGAGTTATCTTCAAATTGGAAGTGAAGCGGCTTACAATCAAAAAATGAATTGTGATATTGGTATTCAGAAATGTATCATATTTTGGTAGGCTATAAGTATTACTGTCTATTCTTTAAAATCAATGATAGAAGTGGTGACGGATTGGCTTATTTGAAATATATGTAATTGATATCATAGATATAAAATAGAAACAGCTGGCACCAAATATACCCGGTGCCAGCTGCGTTTGATATATGTACTTTAGGATTCTTCACAATCTGTATGTTTTTTATATTTTAGTTTTGTTGCCATACCGCCACGGATATGACGTTGTGCTTTATTAATTTCTAATATTTGTTTTACTTCTTTATATAACTGAGGATCTATGTATTTTAAACGTTCTGCTACGTCTTTATGAACGGTACTTTTACTAACACCAAATTTTTTAGCCGTGCTTCGGACGGTGGAGTGTGTTGTGGAAATGTATTGACCCAGTATTACACTGCGGTCCTCCACGTCATGGCTTATGCTATGGTTCGCAATCTTCCCCCTATTCACTTTCAAAACTTTTACACCCCTTTTTAAGCTACTAATTATTTGTATGCACAAATTTTAGGGGTTATACACCTTTTTATTCCATGTCCCACATTTTAAATATAGGATGTTCCAATTGTTAGTATAGGGTTCATCATATTTATCATCTTATCTACCAAATATAGTTGCTATGAATAAAAATATCTTTTCACTTATACAGATGATGATCCTTTACCATTAAAACAGACGGATTGACTGAATCAATCCGTCTGTTTTAATGGAGCTTATATCATGTTAGCCTTTTGTTATGTCGAAATCTTGTTGTTAAATTTTTTAATTTCATATGTACTATTTGGTAGCAGGTGTCGGCAGATATTAGCAAGAGTAATGGAGCAAACTGTAATATATATCTGGATTTCGTTTCCCATATTAATAGGAATAAAAATAGTCCGAACAGCGCTATTTTAAATAATAAAACAGCATTTATTTTTCCATTTACAGTGCCTATTGCCAATGAAACCATGAGCAAAGTTAAAACTGCTAAATGAAAGCCCTGAGAATAATAATAGAAATAACGATAATAAGCGCCATCTTTTAAAATCAGTTCCCATAGTTTTGAATTTGTGTGTTTTATTATGGTTCCTTCTCTAAAAACAAAATAGGTACCATCTCCCCAAGTATTATGAACAGCTTTGTTTGTCATATGTTTTATGGTGCCGACAAAACCATAATCTGAAAGACGTTGCTTTATTACTTCTATGTTTGCGGCTTTCTTTTCATCTATATTTGGAAATGATTGTGTATATTTTACGTCGTCAAGATTTAAAACCGCCATCTCCTGTCAGCCCCATCATAAGCCAATGCGTATAAGGCATTTGATATGAGTAAGCTTCTTCTTCAGACACGATGTTTAATTGTTTTACTGCAGCGTTATAAGAAAAAAGTACAACAATAAAGCTTGCTATTGTAACACCAATATAAATGAGAGCAGTTCGTATTTTTTGATTGAGAAATAAATGAATTACAATAGCAACCAATATAATGGCAATGGTTGCTTTCAGTTTAAATCCAAGAGCTAAAATAATGCCGGCACCTATCAATAATAAATATTTAGAAATTTCTTTTTTACTGTTGACAGCACATAAATATAAATAGATTGAAATAGTAACAAATGGAAGGGAGAAGCTATCTGTATAGTAGTAAGCTGTATATGTATAGAAGGGGGCAAAAAATAGGCAGATAATACCGGTGAGCAATCCCATATGAGCTCCCCACAATTTTACTGCAATTAAATATAGAAAAATAATTGATATAAAAATGGCAGCAACATTTAATAATTCTATATAGATAATGTCAGTACTTCCTGTTATAGAAAATATAATTTTGTAGTATATTTTATAAATTAAAAAAAGAAAAATATTATTTGGATATATTGCAAAGTAATTATAAGAAAGATGGTTTCCTGTGAATGGGGCGATTGCTTCTTGATATATACTGCCTGCATCCCAATCAGGAAAAGATTTTAATGAAAATGCAAAGTATACCAATAAAGTTAATATAATTACTGAGATTCCTGCAAAAACACTATGAATTATCTGTGGCTTCCATCTGATTACAACTGTTTTACAGAAATAGGCGATACCAATACCGCTTATGAGAATGATGATTCCTGCTAAGATGGATATCCAAGGTTTGTTTCCGCTATTGGTAAATATAATACTGGCATAAATCCATAAAAAACAGGAAAAAAATAATCCTTGAAAAATTCGACTTAAGATATGCTTGTCCATTTTTAAAATCTCCTTGTAAAATAAAAATGAGGCAGTTGCAACACATTTCCCTTGCCATTCTCTATATCTTTTTGTAATGTAGATTATATTTATGTGATTCGGTTCATATCGTAAGTTATAATAAAAAAGGTGGTACAAATGTATACCATTTGTACCACCTTTTTTACAATATTATTTTAGTTTTTAGCTTGAGATTGTTTTTCTAATTTATTTTTAGAAAATGCATATTTTTTTGACGAAATAAATTTGTCTTTTAAGCGTTTAAAGTTTATATTCACCAATTCGTTGTACGTATCTACGGCGATTAGAAGCAATAGAGGAGTAAATCCGTAAACATAACGAGACCTTGTTTCCCAGATTAATAAGAACAAAAATAAGCCATATACTGCAAGCTTGAATAGAAGCGTGCCATTAACTATACCTTTTTTTATACCTATCAAAAGAGAAACCATAAGCAAAGTTAAAATTGTTAAGTGAAATCCTTGGCAGTAGTAGTAAAAGATATCATGATATTTCCCATTTGGAAGTACAAAATTCCACAATTTTGAGCTTGTCTCTAGCTGTGTGCTGCTCTCCCTAAATATATAATAAGTACCGTCACCCCAAGTGTTATGAACAGCTTTATTCGTTAAATGATTTATAAGACCTGTAAAGCCATAATCCGAAATCCTTTTTTTTATTTCACTGACTGTTGCATCCTTTTTTTCGTCTATATTTGGAAATGATTGTGTGTATAACACATCATTTGCATTAAATCCACCTCCACTATTTAGCCCCATCATAATCCAATGAGAGTAAGGCATTTGTTGAGCGTAGGCTTCTTCTTCAGATACAACATTTAATTGGTTCACCGTAGCGTTATAGGAGAAAAATATAATAATACAGCTTGCTGCCATAACACCGGTATATTTCAAAGCTGTTAATACTTTTTGGCTGAGAAACAAATGGATAATGATAGCAATCAGCACAATAGCGATGGTTGCTTTTAGTTTAAAGCCCAGTGTTAAAAGAACACCGGCAGTTATGAACAAAATATATTTAGGAATTATTTTCTTGCTGTTTACAGCACACAAATACAAATAAATTGGTATTATGATAAAAGGAAGGGAAAACGTGTCTGTATAATAATAAGCAACATATACATAAAATGGAGCAAAAAACAAACATACAATTCCTGTAAAAAGCCCTATGTGAGGTCCCCATAGCTTTACAGCCGTCAAATACGTAAATATAATAGCTATAAAAGTTACAACTGCATTTAATAACACGACATAAATAATGTCTGTGCTTCCTGTTATTGCAAAAATTACTTTATAAAATACTTTTAAAATTAAAAATAGAAATATATTATTTGGGTATGTAGCAAAGTAATTATCCGGAAGTTGTTCTCCTGTTATTGGAGCAACAGCAGCACTATATACGGCGCCTGCATCCCAAGTATAAACAGCTCTCAACGAAAATGAGAAATAAATTAATAAGGCAAATATTATAACTGCAATGCCTGCAAAGATACCATGTATTACCTTTGGTTTCCATTTTGAAACTACTTTTTTGCAAAAATAGGCAATGCCAATGCCGCTTACTAACATGGCAATTCCCAATATAATAGACAGCCAGGGTTTGTTACCGCTGTTGGTAAACATAACGCTAAAATAAATCCATACAAAGGATGCAAAAAATAAGCCCTGAAAAATCCTGCTCAAGGTAGGTTTAACCATTTTTTGGAATCTCCTCGTTTAAAATAACTTTTGAAATAATATAACGGGGACGTTTTTTTGTTTCACTATATATCTTTCCGATATATTCACCGATAACCCCAAGGCACAGCATTTGGATACCGCCAATCATCCAGATAGAGGCTACGATGGAAGTCCATCCACTGACGGTAACACCGGTATATTTTAAACAAATAAACACAATGAGTACAATAAGACTGATAAGAAATATAAGAGCACCTAACCATGTGATAATCCTAATTGGTTTAATGCTAAAAGATGTAATTCCATCAAATGCAAATGCCAACATTTTTTTGAGAGGATATTTTGATTCACCTGCAAAACGCTCATTTCTTTCATATTCAACAGTAGTAGATTTAAATCCAATCAGTGGAACAATTCCGCGTAAGAATAAATTTACTTCTTCAAATTGTGATAAAGCATCTAAAGCTTGCTTGCTCATCAATCTATAATCGGCATGGTTAAACACAATGTCCACACCAAGAAGCTTCATAAATTTATAGAAGCCTTCTGCGGTAAACTTTTTAAAAAAGGTATCTTTTGTTCTTGAACAGCGAACGCCATATACAATCTCGTATCCTTGTTGATATTGCTCTACCATTTTTGGAATGGCATTGATATCATCTTGAAGATCCGCATCAAGGGAAATAACTATATCAGCATAATCTTTTGCTGTCATAAGCCCTGCAAGTAAAGCGTTTTGGTGCCCCTTATTTCTTGATAAACATACACCACAGAATATAGGATTTTGTTTATGAAGTTGTTCGATTATCTCCCATGTTTTATCTTTTGAGCCATCATTTACAAAGAGAATTTTGCTTGTTTGAGAAATCATTTCTTTTTCAATCATAGACTTTGTAATATTCAAAAGTTGAGAAGCTGTTTCATGTAGTACAGCTTCTTCATTATAACAAGGGATCACTAAATATAATGTATTATTCATATACAAACCTTCTGCCAAATTAATATTGTTTTTATTTAATCATACTTAGAGTTAAATTTCAATCTTATAACAAAAATCAAGATATATTCCATAAAATTTTGAATGGAAAATTCTTTTTTTCTACATATTGTGCAGATTAGTTCGTTGCAATCGATTTATAAAAATGTTATAATGTCCGAAGTATAAGGGAAGGTTTGTACATTTACGAAAGGTGTTAAGAAGAAATTGAGTAAATATGATTATTTAATTGTAGGCAGTGGTCTGTTTGGTGCAGTTTTTGCTCAACAGATGACTGAAAACGGAAAATCTTGTTTGATAATTGAAAAAAGAAACCATTTGGGTGGAAACATTTACTGTAAAGAAGTAGAAGGAATTACAGTACATGAATATGGAGCTCATATTTTCCATACAAGTGATAAAAAGGTTTGGAATTATGTAAATCAATTTATTGAATTTAATAATTATATTAATTCGCCAATCGCAAATTATTATGGTGAGATTTATAATTTGCCATTTAATATGAATACATTTTCTAAAATGTGGGGTATTAAAACACCTGCAGAGGCAAAAGCTAAAATAGATGAACAAAGATCCCAAATTATAGGAGAGCCTAAAAATTTGGAAGAACAGGCAATCAGTTTAGTTGGACAAGATATATATCAAAAATTGATTAAAGGTTATACAGAAAAGCAGTGGGGCAGAGACTGTAAAGAATTACCGGCCTTTATCATTAAACGTTTGCCTGTTAGGTATACGTATGATAACAATTATTTTAATGACCGTTATCAAGGTATTCCCGTAGGAGGATACAATGTTTTAATTGAACGGCTGTTAGATTCATGCGATGTTCGTTTAAACGTAGATTTCTTACAAGATAAAGAGAACCTTTCATCATTGGCCAATAAAATTGTTTATACAGGAACTATAGATTCTTATTATGACTATCAATATGGTGCATTGGAGTACAGAAGTGTACGATTTGAAAGTGAAATATTAGATGAGCAAAATCATCAAGGCGTAGCGGTGGTAAATTATACAGATAGAGAAACGCCGTATACACGTGTAATTGAGCATAAGCATTTTGAATTTGGAACACAGCCTAAAACAGTTGTTACAAAAGAATATTCTGCTGACTGGAAATTGGGAGATGAACCGTATTATCCGGTAAATGATGAAAAAAATCAAAAAGTCTATGCCCAATACGAGACCTTAGCTAAGAACGAACCAAATGTTATTTTTGGGGGTAGATTGGCGGAATATAAATATTATGATATGGATAAAGTAATTGCATCTGCATTAGATGCGGCACAAAGAGAACTATCCGGTAAATAAGGATGCTTACAGAGGAGTAAAGTTATATGTCTGATGTGAAGATCAGTGTTATTATGCCTGTATATAAAGTTGAGAAATATATTAGAAAAGCAATTGAAAGCATTCAAAATCAAACATTAACTGAGTTTGAATTTTTAATTGTGGATGATGGAACCCCTGATAACAGCGGCAAAATTAGTGATGAATATGCTGTGAAGGATTCCAGAATCCATGTCATTCATAAAGAAAATGGCGGTGCTCCAAGCGCAAGAAATACAGCTATGGATATTGCTAAAGGCAAATATTATTATTTCATGGACTCTGATGACTGGGCTGAGCCGACTATGCTGCAAGATATGTACGATTTGGCAGAAAAACATCAGTTAGAATTGGTTGTAGCCGGTTATTATATTGATACTTATTATGATGATCATAATTATATTACGACAGAATTATCTCAACCGGATCAAGTGTTTCTGTCCCAGCAGGAGTTTCGTGAACAGGCTTACCGTTTATTTGACATGAATTTACTTTATACACCTTGGAACAAATTGTATTCTGCAAAATATATTAACGACCATAATTTAAGATTTTCCAATACGTTTTGGGATGATTTCCCTTTTAATTTAAGTGTTGTTAGAGATGTTGAACGTGTAGGCATTACTTCTAAAAAATATTATCATTTTATGCGTGCCAGAGCGGAAAGCGAGACTACAAAGTATCGTAGTGATATGTATAATAAGCGTGAAGAGGAACATCAGTGGATGTTAGACTTATATAAATACTGGCAGATTAAAGATTATAAAAGTATGGAAATGATTCACCGTCGTTATATAGAGCGTGTGGTAGGATGTATTGAAAATGTAACTACCCCAAACTGCACTTTGTCTACAGCTGAGAAAAAAGCAGAAATTCATAAAATATTGAATAACCCAAACGTTATAAGAGCATTGAGAATGGCTCAACCTCGTTCTTCATATATGAAATTGATGTTAAAGCCTATTAAATGGAAAAATGTAAATTTAGCTTATATGGAAGGTAAGTTTATTTCTTCTATTAAGGGTAAAAATGTCAAATTATTTGCATCTTTAAAAGCGAGACGATAGGAGTAAAGCATGAATAAACCTTTTATTAGTGTGGTAATGCCTGTATATGGTGTAGAGCCGTACTTGCATAGAGCAGCTGAAAGCATTTTAAAACAAACTTTTAGAGATCTTGAATTAATTTTGGTGGATGACTGCTCGCCTGACAGATGTGGAGAAATATGCGAAGAAATTGCGAAAAATGACAGTCGCGTTAAAGTATTGCATCTGAAAAAAAATGGCGGATTAAGTAACGCACGTAATCAAGGTATGACACTAGCAGCCGGAAAGTATATTTTATTTATGGATTCCGATGATTATTTAGACTTAGACGCTTTACAGTTGGCTGTAGATTCTATACACAAAAATCCTGCAAAGCTTGTGATTTGGGGCTTAATTGAAGAATATTATGACAATGCAAATCGGTTATCTGCAAGTGTAAAGGTAGACTATCCGGAACATTTATTTTCTTCAAAAGAAGAACTAAGGCCTCATATTATCCGTTTAGAGGAAAAAACCTTGCTGGGATATCAATGGAATAAGCTATATGATTTTGATTATTTGCGTGAAAAACAACTAAAGTATGAGCAAGTTGCTTTAATTGAGGATATTTTGTTTAGCATTTCTTTTGTCGAGGATATTGATTCATTAAATATTTTAAACATCACACCATATCATTACCAGAAAAAAGTTAATTATGGTTTAACATCAAAATTTGTTGCAGATTATTATGACCTGCATATGTTTCGAATTAGCAAAATGTTAGAGCTATATAAAAGTTGGGGATTATGTATAGAAGAGGTCAAGCGGATTTTGGCTAACATTTATGTTCGATATGTTACGTCAGCTATTCAAAGAAATTGTGATAAACGCTCGGGGATGGATGTTAAGGAACAAAAGCAATTTATTAAAAATTTATTTGATACTTATTTATATCAGGAATTGATAGGATATGTTTCGCCCGAGAGTAAAATTGTAAAAAAATTAAGCGTATGTTTGCAAGATAAAAATGTAAATTCATGCTATATGTATGGTAAAGGTATTTATTTTGTAAAAAATAAATTACCTATTTTATTTGCCAAGCTGAAGCGGAACAGGTAGATAGGAGTGTTTTATGGATATTGTGAAAAGAGGAGTACAGTATTTTTTTGATGGTACGCCTTTTAAAATAATTTATTTAATTTTAACGTTACTTACGTTTAATAGTTTTACAGCGCATACAACCTATTTGACTATGTTTGCTTACTTTGTAACTGCACTAGGCGGAATTGTATTATTATATCGTATTATCTTTTTAAAAAGATTTATAAGAACTCCCAATTTACTTTTTTTAGGTTTATTTTTGGTAAGCTTTATTGTATCGTCTGCTATAAATTACAAATATGGCATCATGGAAAATGTACAAGGCTTTATATGGATGGCATTGCAATTTTGCATTTTATATGCTTGTGATGATACCAAAGATCCTGAGTTTTATAAAAAAGAATTTCATATACTTTCTATTTTATTAATTATTTATTTGATGATAGGAGTATTTGTAAGCTTCTATTTTTTAATAACAGGTCAGGGTGGCATGATGGAACGTGCAGATGGCGTATTATATGGATTTATATGGGGACGGTTATGGGGTATGTTTACAGAACCAAACAATGCTGCTACAACCATGTGCGTAGGTGTTATGCTATGCTTTTATTTTTTCAAAATTAGTAAAAAAATATGGATTAAAGTTGGTTGTTGGGTTTTAATTGCATTATATTCATCGTACATAATGCTTTCAGACTCAAGAACAGGTCTTATGTGTTTGATAATTGAAAGCTTTGTAATGGCATATTTATTGGTTATTAATCCAAACAAAAGAAATTGGAAAAAGCTTTCTACTCAGGCAATTGCTATTGGTATTGCAGTTTTAATGGCATTAGCTTCGTTTTTTGGTATTTACTTTGCGAAAAAAGGATATAATTCCATTCAGACGGCATTAACAACTTATCAAAATATAAACATAGAAGAAGGACAAAATAATAATCATACAACAGATATTCATAGACCGGATTTAACTATTGGTCGTGAGCAAGATTTAGAAAATGATTTTAGTAATCGCAGATTTGATCTTTGGAAAAGTGGTCTTGAACTATTTGCAACATCACCTGTGTTTGGCGTTGGTTTTAGAAATATTGTTGCTGCTGCGAAAGATAAAATCCCTGATACTTATGCTGTTAATAATGATCAAGGTGATTTCGCTTCATTCCATAGTATGTTTGTTGATATTTTAGCATCTCAGGGTATTGTTGGCGTTGTTATTATTGCACCTTTTATTATATTCACACTGATAAGTATGTTTAGATTAATTGTAAAAAAATTGAACAAAGATTATATGTATGTCATTACGTTATTTTCAGTTATTATGAGTATAGGTGCTTCTGCATTTGTTTCGCCGGATATTTTTTATGTAAATACGCAAAATGCATTTATTTTCTGGACGTTTTTAGGTTATTTAATGCATGTATCATATAAAAAGCGACAAGAACAGAAAGCGATAAAAGGAAAGCGACTTATTGAGACAGATGCAAGTGAAAATATAACAGCGCAATTAAATTGAGATTTATGCTATGAGGGAGAAATTATGAGCATACCTTCTATTTCGGTAATTGTTCCAATTTATAATGTTGAACGATATTTAGAAAAATGCCTAAACTCTTTGATGAATCAGAGTTTTGATGATTATGAAGTGATTATAGTAAATGATGGCTCTATAGATAGAAGCAAAGAGATTGCTGAAAAGTATGAAGCGAAATACAGTAATGTTGTACTGCTGAACCAAGAAAATAAAGGAGCAGGTCAAGCACGTAATTACGGTATTGAAGCTGCTAAGGGAGAATATCTTCTTTTTGTAGATAGTGATGATTTTATTCATAAAGATACCCTTAAGATAACATATAGCAAAGCAATGGAAAATAAAGCAGATATGGTAGTGTTTGGATATACCATCCTGTCGGAATCTGGCGATATTATTAAAATTGATCATGGATTTGAAAACACAAACAGTACATTAAGTGAAAATCACGAATTAATCATGTGTTCGCCTACTGTATGGAATAAACTGATTAAGAAAGAAATGTTTATCAGTAGCGGCATTCGATTTCCCAGTATAGATAATGCCGAAGACTTAAATGTTTTATTGAAACTATATTTACATGTTAAAGTATTTGCTTTTGTAGATAAATCGCTTTATTTTTATCTGAAACGAGAAGGCTCTGTTTCAAACGATGTTTTAAAAGCCGATAAGGTACTTGAAATTGTAGATGCAGTAGAAGATGTATTAAATTACTATAAAGCAGAAAATGCATACAATGAGTATAAAGATGAACTAGAGTTTATTGCGGTTTATCATGCCTTTTATTTAGGATCGCTACGTGTTGCACGTATTAACTTTAAACATCCTTTAATGCAAGTGTTTCGACAATATATCCAAAAACGGGTGCCAGACTATATACATCAAAAATATTTATATCGTTTAGGTAAGTCAAGGAAAACTGTATTAAAGCTGTTAGATAAACGGCATTATTTCATTGTTGCGATGCTATTAAAAATAAGAAATATATAAAGTTTACGCTTCATACAAGAAAAAGCAGAATAGTTTGTTATTTTCAAACATCTATTTATGAATGTATTCGTGAGGAAAATATTCGTTATCTATAGAATTTTATATAAAGGTTATTACTAAACAATTATTATATAATTGTTTAGTATGCTTATGGGAGGGAGATATTATTGGTAAGCGTAATTGTGCCTGTATATAATGTAGAAAAATTTTTAAAAAAATGTTTGGATTCTATTGTAAAACAGACGTTTCATGATTTTGAAGTGATTATTGTAAACGATGGATCAACAGACAATAGTGGTGTTATTGCGCAACAATATGTAGAAAATTATTCCAATGTAAGAGTTATAACTCAAAAAAATGGAGGCCTAGGAGCTGCCAGGAATACGGGTATACGTGCAGCTAAAGGAGAATATCTTTTATTTGTAGATAGCGATGATACAATAGGAGAAAACACTTTACAAGTTTTGACGGAAGCCGCAAATAGAAATGGTGCAGATTTGGTTATATTTGATTACATGGAAGAAGATGTTAACGGAAATACATTAAAAATATCCAGAGGCTGCTTGCAAGATAATCCAGACACCACATTACTTAGTTGTCCCCAGTTATTATTAGATTGGCCGTCTGCTTGCAACAAACTTTATTGCCGTAAGTTATTTACAAATACCGATATATATTTTCCGGGGAGAGCATGGTACGAAGATTTTAGAACTATACCGAAAATTTTAACTTCGGCTTCACATATTGAATATGTGAATGAACCATTTTATCATTATTTACAAAGGCCGGGTTCTATCATGCATTCAGTGCAGGTAGAGAGAAATCGAGAGATCTTAGATGCTTTTGAAGATTTGATATATTATTTTAAAGAACACAAGTTATATAATACTTATCATAAAGAATTAGAGTTTTTGGCAATTTTGCATATTTTGGTTGCGGCTTCTGTTCGAGTGTTAAAGGCGGATAGAAAACATCCCTTACTAAAAACATTTCAGACTTATGTAAAATCTAATTTTCCCAATTATAAGCAAAATTTTTATTTAAATCGTTTAAGTAAAAAGGAAAGAATAATTCTAAAATTTTTAGACTCCGGAAATTTTATGGCTTTGGATGCTTTATTAAAAATCAGAAATATTATTTGATTGGAAAAGGTAGAGCTTTTTGGCTTCTGCCTTTTTGTTTTTTAATATTTTTCAGTATAACATTTTGGCCTAATAGCAAAATTGTATTGTAAACTTTTGAGTATAATTCACATATCGTTCATCATATATATTAATATTAATACTATTTTTTGACACTTACTACTATTTTGTTTATAAGTTTATCATTTAATTTTGTTACGTTATATTTACTAAATTTGACAGAGTTCGACAAATCTTATATAATGTTAGAGGAAAATATATGAAAAGAGCTATGAGTATGATGAAAAGTTCAGTGAAAAAGATTGGCGCTCTTGTAGCAGCCGCTGTAATGGTGTGTGCTATATTTGTTGGTTGTGGCAGTAGTGCTAAATATGATACTTCCACTCCTGACGGTGCACTTATGACACAACTCGATGCGTTGAAGACAGGTGATTTCAGCCAACTGGAAGGTTACAACAAAGAAGATCTTGAAGCAACCGGTGTGACAGAAGCTCAATTAAAAGATTTGATGAATAGTTTCTTTGGCAAAAGTACATATACAGTTCAAAATGTTGAAACTGTTAGTGATACAGAAGCAAAGGTAACTGTTTCCGGTAAAGCAGTGGATATGGCTAAATTTATTCCTGTAGTTTCTACAGAATTTTTAGAGAAAGCAACCGAATTTGCAACAAAGAATGACACAAGCAATATGACTCAAGAAGAAGCAGCAAAACAAATGATAACCCTTTTAATTGATGCCGCTAAATCTAAAAAATCTTCTGTTGAGTTAAAAGATGTTACTGTTACTTTGACCATGGAAAAGAAAGACGGTAAATGGGATGTAAGTTCAGACAATGAAAATATGAACAGTTTAACAGAATTGTTAGCTGGCAGCACAACAGATGAACTTGCTGAATCTATGCAAGGACTATTTGGCGGAAGTCTTGCTTAATGTATAACAGAATATATTAAAAAAGTCCCCTTCAGAAACGAAGGGGACTTTTTTAATATACAATTGCTCCGTACTTTGCAGCGATGGTATCAAGTGCTTCAGGTTCGATACAGCACTCAGAATCAATCAGCAGTCGGCCTTGAAAGTATCGAAGAGCAGCATCTAAAACAGGCAGCGACTCGGCTCTTACGGCGATAGGAAGTCGAGACATATGTCCATATTCAGCCAACAAAAGCGCGTCGTCTATACTGTTTATTTCAACCAGAGCTACATTGGCGCGTTCATCATCCAAATCTATAAAATCGTCTCCCAGACCGACAGAACATTCGAGAGGTTCGCTGTAAGTTAGATGGTCGCTTAAAAAGAAGGATTCACTTTCAATCGCAGCGGCATAATCATCAATATCTTCCGTTTCCAGTTCTGAATGGTAAAAATCGTCCTGTCTGTTTTGGAGCATTCTACGTAAGGAAGCAATATGTTCAGGTGTTGTACCACAGCAGCCTCCAATGATAGTAGCTCCGGCTTCCATGAGAGATTCCATATGATGGGAAAATTCGTCAGGTGAAAGATAACCGTTTCCACCGTTGTAATGGGATGGAAGACCCGCATTCGGTTTTGCAATGATAGGTACTCGAGAGTGTTGGGCAATATCATTGATGAATTCAGTCATATCTTCAGGGCCAAAACAGCAGTTCAGTCCAATTGCATCTACACCCATAGATTGCAGGGTTATCATAACAGGCAGTAATGTACCTCCTGTCGCGGTTTGACCGTTTTTATCCACAGTGATGGTAACAAAAACAGGTAAGTTGGTACTGCGAGCAGCCAAAACAGCAGCTCTCATATCAGCTAGAGAGGTCTGTGTTTCAATTATCAAAAAATCTACTTCTGCCTCATCCAGCACACGAATTTGCTCACGATATATTTCATAAATATCATCAAAATCAGCTTCTCCGTAGGGAGGAACAAAAAGTCCCGTAGGGCATAAAGAGCCGCCTACTAATATATTTTTAGGTTTGGCAACTTGTTTTGATAATGCTACCAACTTACGATTGAATTCTTCAACTTTATCTTCCAGTCCATAGCGCGCAAGACAAGCTCTGTTTGCGCCAAAGGTGGGAGCATAAATTGCTTGTGCGCCTGCGTCAATAAACTCCTTCTGTAATTGCTGAAGGATAGCCGGGTTTTGACAAATCCACTCCTCTACACACACATTGCTTGGCATACCGCGTTCCAATAAATTGGTTCCCGTAGCGCCATCCAGCAACAGAGGTAGGCTAAATGGAAATTTCATCTTAACACTCAACGCCTTTCCAAAGATGTTTCTTTCACATAGATTCAGGTGTGGAAATTTTAAACATATTTAATACGTTACAAATCACGGTAGAGGTTGCAATGCATAATGTCAGTCTTGCGTTTGTTAAATGTGGGTTGTCTCCTTTTACACGGCATGCATCATAAAATTTATGGAATAGAGTTGCCAATGTAATGACATATCTGGTAATACGTGCAGGGTCATAATCTTTTGCAGCTTCAATAATTTCGGATGTGTATGCGGATAAATGACGAATCAATTCCAATTCAGCAGGTGTGGTTAACAAACGCAATTCGTCATCCGTACATGGGTAAGGTGTAATTCCGTCTGCCGCAAGTGCTTTTAAGATACTGCAAATACGTGCACGGGCATATTGTACGTAGTAAACCGGATTTTGGGAATCTTGTTTCACTGCAAGGTCCAAATCAAATTCCATTTGAGAATTGGCTTCTCTCATGTTAAATAGGAATCGAGCGGAATCCACAGGTACTTCATCCAGTAAGTCTCCCAGTTGGATGGCTTTGCCGGTACGTTTGCTCATACGTACTACTTCTCCGTTTTGTGTCAGGCGTACCAGTTGCATTAAAATAACATCCAGTTTACTGCTATCCAGACCCAATGCCTCCATAGCGCCTTTCATTCTGGCAACGTGACCGTGATGGTCTGCACCCCAAATGTCAATGCATAAATTAAATCCACGTTTTACAAACTTATTGCGATGATACGCAATATCTGCTGCAAAGTAAGTAGGATTACCGTTCTGGCGTACCAATACATCGTCTTTGTCTGAACCGAATTCAGTGGCTTTATACCAAAGAGCGCCGTCTTTTTCATAAGTGTATCCGCGTTTTGTCAGCTCTTCGATGGTTTCCTGCAGTTCTCCATTTTTGTGAATGGTGCTTTCCAAGAACCATTGGTCATAGGTAATACCGTATTTTTTTAAATCTTTTTGCATTTTTTCTATATTATGAGGCAGTGCATATTCAATCAATGCCTGCTGACGGATGTGGGAATCTACATGGACAAATTTGTCTCCATTCATTGCCGCAAATTCAGCAGCACGGTCTTTGATATCTTCGCCTTGATAACCGTCTTCGGGGAAAGGTACGTTTTCTTCTCCCAAATACATTTGCAAGTAGCGAGCCTCCAGAGAATTTCCGAATTTCTCAATTTGGTTTCCGGCATCGTTGACATAGAACTCACGCCAAACGTCATAGCCGGCTGTACTCATAACAGAAGCCAAACAGTCGCCTAAAGCACCGCCGCGGGCGTTGCCCATATGCATAGGACCTGTTGGGTTCGCGGATACAAATTCAATCATTACTTTTTTGTTTTGACCAAAGTCGCTGTGACCGTAATTATCTCCTTCAGCGATGACTTCTTTTACAACGTCAACATAGAATTGCTCGTTTAAAAAGAAATTTAGAAAACCGGGTCCTGCAATTTCATAGGATTTAAAATAGGAGTTGTCCAATGCAATATTGGAAGCGACAGCTTCCGCAATTTTACGTGGAGCCAATTTAAATGCTTTTGCAGACACCATTGCAACATTGGTTGCCCAGTCGCCATGGGAACGGTCTGCCGGCACCTCAATGGTAAAATCGGGAATTGGTTCACTTGGCAGTTGACCTGCGGCGATTGCTTTTCCAATGGCTTCTATAATTAATGTTCTTAAATTTGCAGTAGATTGTTCTACAAGTTTTGACATGGGCGGTTAAGCCTCCTTTACCGTAATGATAATTTCGTTTTCACTTGCCAGGTTCGTGTCTAAATCCAGCGTATAATTTGCCTGTAGGGAACCGCCCTGGTCATTTAAGTCAATTTTTACTAGTTTTGTAAATACACCAAGCATCATACTTCCGAATTGTGTACCGTATTGGCATAGGTGGCGCTTGCCTTCTTCCAGTATTAAATTGGTGCGGTTTGTATTGTTACGCATAAGCGTAATCGCATGATTGGGTGTGATTTTTAACGTTGATGTTTGCGTAGGCTGACCGGTTTCCTGGTCATATTCTTGATAGATGATGTAGCGGTTACCACCTTTTTCGGCATAGGTACCCATTGTGGTTAAACAAATTTCCTCTGTTTCTCCATTTATTGTTTGCCTGTTGCAAATGGTAATTAGATGATTTTCTTCCATATATTTAACTTCATTCTTCCTTCTTATTTTACATGCTGTGATTGTGAAAATGCCTCAATATCTATAAACTCTACTGTTTGCTGTACGTTTTGCTGTAAAAAGATGTTGGCAGATTCCGTAAATCCGTCTGTACTGTCGCTGACATAAAAGGTACAAGTACCCTTGCGGCTTCGATTGGTGAGCAGTCCTTGTTCCTCCAATATATCTGCTGCATGGACAGCAGTTTCTTTTCCGCTGTCCACTAAAAATACACCTTTGCCCATGACCTTTTCAATGGCATGATACAGAATCGGATAATGCGTACATCCTAAAATCAAAGTATCAATATCTGCATCCATAAAAGGCTGTAAATAATGTTTGATAACAGACAGAACAATATCACTGTCCGGAGAAGTAAAGCCATTTTCAACCAGGGGAACAAATAGCGGGCAGTCTTGCGCAAACACCTGAATATCGGGGTTGATTTCTAAAATTGCTTTTTGGTAAGAACCGCTTTTAATGGTAGCAGTTGTACCGATAATACCAATCCGTTTATTATGTGTGGCCAGGCAAGCCGCCAAAGCGGTAGGTTTTAATACTCCGGTAAAAGGGAGTGAGAGGGCGTCTCCAATATGGCCTGCCACTGAACTGACTGTACCGCAGGCGGCAATAATCATTTTGACGTTTTTGGACTGCAAGAATGCCATATCTTGTTTTGCATATTTCATTATGGTTTCTTTGCTGCGTGTACCGTAAGGTACACGTCCGGTATCTCCAAAGTAAACAATGTCTTCCTGTGGAAGAATACTCAAGATTTCTTTTACGGCAGTTAATCCTCCAAGGCCGGAATCGAAAATGCCAATTGGTCTGTTATCCATGTTGAATCTCAATCCTTACTTTCTCAGCTAGAATATAACGTTTATTATTTGTCAAATGCAAATTGGATAATATGGTCCAATAGATGTCCATAATCAATACCACAGGCTTTCCAAAGCATGGAGTACATGCTGATAGAGGTAAAGCCGGGTAACGTGTTAATTTCGTTGAGAAGAATTGCATTGTCACTGTCACGAACAAAAAAATCTACACGTGACAAACCGCTGCAACCAAGTGCGCGGTACGCTTTTGCTGCTGTGTTGCAAATTTCTGCAGAAAGTTCGTCATCTAGTGGAGCAGGTATGTAAACTTTTGAAGTTCCGTTTTTGTATTTGTCTTCATAGTCATAAAATTCTGCAGAGGGTGCTATTTCACCAACAACAGACACTTTTGGAATGGCATTACCCATAACGGCGCATTCCACTTCTTTGCCCACAATGCATTCTTCAATTACAATCTTTTTATCTTCTTTTGCTGCAATTGCTACAGCTTTGTCCAGTTCCGCAGCATTTTTGGCCTTGCTGACACCAACAGAAGAACCTGCATTTGCCGGTTTTACGAATACCGGATAGCCTCCCAAATCAGCCATAATGTCTTCTTTTACTTGTTCCTTTACATTTTCGTAGTCGGAAGCATAAAACCACATAAAGTTTGCCTGGTCAATTCCTGCAGCCTCCAAAAGAATATTGGTGACAGCTTTATCCATACACACGGCGGATGCAAGGGTATCGCATCCTACAAAAGGGATACCGCTTAATTGGAATAATCCCTGAATGGTACCGTCTTCACCGTTTTTTCCGTGAAGTACGGGAAAAATAACATCAATACGGATTGCGGAAAAGCCATATTCTGTTTCCATTACAATTCCGTGGATGCCTCTGTCCGGAGATAAAAATGCAGTACGGTTTTCAGAATGCTGCTCCCAAGTACCATTTTCAATTTCATCCACATCGCCGTTAAATAAAAGCCAATGACCTTCTTTGGTAATACCAAGCATAATAATTTCGTATTTATCTTTTGGAATGTTACGGATAACAGATGATGCGGAAAGCAGAGAAATTTCATATTCAGAGGAACACCCTCCAAAAATGACAGCAACTGTTGTTCTAGACATAAAATATATACCCCCATACTCTTATTTCGATGAGAACGAATTAATATACTTATTATATATAATGATTTAATCTATATCATACCATATTTTACGCAAAGCTTGCAAGCAGTTAGACGCAATGGAACAACTGTAAGTATTTTAGTTTTTTATTGATGTTGCAAAACAGCTAAAACAGACGGATAAACGGTATAAAATGGTATATAAGGTAGACTTTTTTTCTCACCCGTTTTTTTGCATAGAAATAACAAAAAATGAGCTATTTTGGTCCTTTTTTTAATATTACCATATATATCATAAAAAGTCTGATTTAGCTACCAAATTTTTGGCGGTATTCGTTCATAAGAAATCAGCAGTAGGAGGAAATATATGATTTCTGTGGCACAAAGAATCAAACAGATTACACAGCCTAAGGGAGGATATCTTTCTCCCCAACAGTTCAACATCATTGCATTGCAGGAGCATCATACCCTACATGCTTGCGAAAATATATCCAAGAGTTTAATTGGTTTGGCTGTGGATTATCTGACACAGGTGCAAACAGGTGTTCCGGTTGAAGAAGCATTTAAAGTTTCTATGATAGGTGCGCATCTGGTGGGAGAAGATGATTTTGCTCGTCAATATGCAGAACAAATTAGGGGATTAGATGCTGACTCTATTTTTTATGCTTGCAAGTTGGTTGGTTACGATGTATGTTTTAGAACAGGCGTATTGTCATATAAACCGGTTCATTTGATTTGTGCAGATCAATACACGATAGAGAATATCTATCATATGGTGAATCGAAGTTTAGCATTTATTCAAACATATGGACCTATTACCAAACGCAGATTTACCTTTGATGGTGGATATACAGAGTTGATATCCGCAGGATACGGAGATTTTTTAACAAAAGAAACATTATGGGATTTTAAAGTATCGATAAAGTCACCTACAAACAGTCACACTTTGCAGCTGTTGATTTATTATCTTATGGGGTTACGGTCAATTTATCATGTAAGTTTTGAAACCATACAGAACCTTGGAATCTTTAATCCCCGTTTAAATTGTGTTTATCTTATGAAAATAGAAGATATACCGAAAAATATTATAAATGAAGTGTCGGAAAAAGTAATTGGATATTTTGAATAACTCAATAGAAGCATTACGGAAATGATTTATCTTGATAAGATGAAATATATTTATTGCATTGAAAGAATGCCTGTTGCATAAAGATTGAAAATGTAGTATAATTTCCAGTAAATATTTTAAAGTTGTAAGTACTATTTTCATTTTGATATAAATAAAACGGAATGCTACAACGCAAAAAGAGCAGGAGTGATTTTTTTTGATGCAAGAGGCCTTTGACCTTATCGTAGAAAAAACCGCGGACGCCCTAAAAAAACAAGGCTTTGAACAGTCTAAAGATTTTGAGGACGATTTAGGACCGGCAGCATTATTTGTAAATAAAGATGCAGCCTACAGTATTGTATTTAAGACAAATGACAATATGTTTGAACTACGCAGTACAAATATGACAGACGATGGTCCAAACAGCAGTTGGAAATCTGTATCTAACTGGATTTTTGACCCGGAACAGGATACTTTGCGTGAGGCAGAGGCAATCGCTACAGACTTTATTGAAACTGTAGAAGGTCCAAGCCGTCTGGAGGAAATAAGAAAGGCGCAAAGACAGGCGTTTAAAGATGATGATAATAATCCCGGACCACTATTCTTTTTTAAACGTTTGGTTAATATATTTCCTGAATTAAAAGAGCAAATTAATGAGGAACGTACCTCTTATGTGGGATTCCGTTCTGTAACATTTGCAAAAGAATTTGTAGTGCCCAAAATAGAAAATTTGGCTATCAAGAAAAAAGAGTCTGCAGCTTTTAAGAAAATGTGTGAATTGCTAAACGAGTTTTATAAAAATGGCGATTTGGACGTTCGTTCCATCATTACCATGGTCATTCTAAATGGGCTGAGTGATACAGCTATACAGAACATTATGGAACAAGCAGACCCTATGTTGAAAAAAGGATATAAATACGGTGTGAAATGGAAAGGGAAAAAAGCAAAACCTGAACGTGAGAAATTGAAAGACAGACGCGGCTCAAGGTCATCTTCAGAAGCACCGAAAAGACTTTGATTTTTTAGAAGCAATGGCATAGTTGTCCGAAAGGAAAGCGTTTGCCGTTGCTTTTTTATTATTTTTTGGAGAATTTGAAAAAATTCGTACAAAAGGCTTGACCTATGGATTGGTTTATGTTAACATATTACTACCTCGCATTAGGGGTTATTTTTTTGTGCCCTTTTTTTGAGGGAGGCCATGGGCAGTTCGCTTATGAATTAGCCTAAATTTTTTCCGTGCAACGGGAGGTGCCGTCATGAGAGTGAAAATCACATTAGCTTGCACAGAGTGCAAACAAAGAAACTACAACACAATGAAGAACAAAAAGAACGATCCGGACAGACTTGAAATGAACAAGTACTGCAGATTCTGTAGAAAGCACGTGCTTCACAGAGAGACCAAATAGGTCGGAGGAACATTAATTATGGCTGAGACGAAACCAAATGTGTTTGTCAGGTTTGGAAAAGGTATTGCTAGATTCTTCCGCGATGGTAAGGCTGAGGTTAAAAAAGTTGTTTGGCCAAAGCCATCAACCGTATTTAAGAATGCCGGTATTGTTCTTTTAATTATCGTCGTTCTTGGTGCGTTTATCTTCGGTCTTGATACATTATTGATGTATCTGTTAGGGCTTATTATGAACATTGCCCACTAGATATTGGACGGAGGATGGTACAATGCCTGAAGAAGCAAAATGGTATGTTGTTCATACTTATTCTGGGTATGAAAACAAGGTTGCCTCAAACCTAGAAAAAACGGTGGAAAATCGCCATATTCAAGACTTAATCCAAGAAATTCGCGTACCGACCGAAATTGTTACCGAAATTAAAGATAACAAGAAACGTGAAGTGGAACGCAAAATTTTTCCCGGTTATGTACTTGTAAAAATGGTTTTAACAGATGAGTCTTGGTACGTAGTACGCAATATTCGCGGCTGTACAGGATTTGTTGGTCCATCTTCAAAGCCAATTCCGCTTTCCGATGAGGAAATTGCCAGACTTGGCGTTGAAAAGAAAGAGGTTGAGGTTTCCTACGGCGTTGGTGATACTGTCAACATTATTGATGGTCCGCTCGACGGATTTACCGGTATTGTTGAAGAAATTGACGTCGAGAAAAATTGTGTCCGCGTAACAGTATCTATGTTCGGACGCGAAACACCGGTTGAGCTTGAGTTAGACCAAGCAGAAGCGGTGGAATAATTTTATTTTGGTAATCAGCGGGCAACCGCTCATTATGTATGGGGGTTATACCCCAAAGGAAACAATATGTTTTCCTAAGTGGGAGGAACAGACAAAATGAATACTGTTCCGCCATTTACCACGAATTTTGGAGGTGCAAAGAAATGGCTCAAAAGGTAGCGGGCTTTATTAAGCTACAGATACCTGCCGGCAAGGCAACACCGGCACCACCAGTTGGTCCAGCTCTTGGTCAACACGGTGTAAATATTATGTCTTTTACAAAGGAATTTAACGAGCGTACAAAAAATGATGCAGGTATGATTATTCCTGTTGTTATTACTGTTTATGCAGACCGTTCATTTACCTTTGTTACCAAAACCCCACCGGCTGCAGTTTTAATTAAAAAAGCTTGCAGTATTGAAAAGGGTTCTGGTGAACCAAACAAGAACAAAGTTTCAAAAATTACTCGTGAGCAATTACAAAAAATTGCTGAGACAAAAATGAAAGACTTAAACGCAGCTAACATTGAGACAGCTATCAGCATGATTGCTGGCACTGCTCGTAGCATGGGCGTAGAAGTTGTAGATTAATCACCCGGGTGGGAGGAACACCGTAAAATCCGATTTTACCACTCAATAGGGAGGAAAAGCAATGAAACACGGTAAAAAATACGTTGATAGCGCTAAGCTAATCGATCGTGCTAAACTTTATGATACTACTGAAGCGCTTGAACTTTGCGTAAAAACAGGTTCCGCTAAATTTGATGAATCCGTTGAGGTTCACGTTAAATTAGGCGTTGACAGCCGTCACGCAGACCAACAGGTTCGCGGTGCTATTGTATTGCCAAACGGTACAGGTAAATCTGTACGTGTTGTAGCAATCTGCAAAGGCGACAATGAAAAAGCTGCACAAGCTGCAGGTGCTGAATATGTTGGCGCAGAAGAGCTTGTACAAAAGATTCAAAATGAGGGTTGGGTAGACTTTGACGTTCTAATTACAACTCCTGACATGATGGGTCTTGTAGGTCGTTTGGGTAAAGTACTTGGTCCTAGAGGCCTAATGCCAAACCCAAAAGCAGGTACAGTTACACCTGATATTGGTAAAGCTGTAACAGAAGCAAAAGCCGGTAAAATTGAATATCGTTTGGATAAAACAAACATTATTCACTGCGTAATCGGTAAAGTTTCTTTTGGTGCTGAAAAACTTCAAGCAAACTTTGATGCTTTGTTAGAAGCTATTATTAAAGCAAAACCTGCTGCTGCTAAGGGTCAATACATCAAATCTTGCGTTGTTGCTTCAACAATGGGTCCTGGTGTTAAAATTAACCCAAGCAAATTTGCTCAATAAGATAAAAGTTGACAGTCTGAAGAGACTGTGTTATTATACTCTATAGCTGTACTTTATCCAAAGACAGCGGGTGCTTATGCGTAACAGAGTTTTACTGCTCTACCCGCCGAGGAAAAAGCACAATATACATTTGTATCCTTATATTTATGTGTATTTGCCTTTCCTGCCTTTATAAAGTAGGAAAGGCTTTTTGTGTTATGGATAATGGACTGCATCTCATATTGCGGAGGTGAATACATTGCCAAGTGAAAAAATTCTTGAACAAAAGAAACAAGCAGTTGCTGAGCTAAGTGCTCACTTAAAAGAAAGTTGTGTTGGTGTTATTGTTAACTACAGCGGCATTAATGTTGCTGATGACACTAAGCTTCGTAAAGAACTGCGTGAAGCAGGCGACACATATGTTGTTGTTAAAAACACATTGTTGTCTCGTGCTTTGAAAGATGCCGGAATTGAAGGTCTTGATTCTGTACTGGAAGGCACTACTGCGATTGCGTACAACAAAGAAGACTATGTTTCTGCAGCTAAAATCCTCTCCAAATATGCAGAGGATCACAAGAATTTTACAATCAAAGCAGGTTTTATTGATGGCAGCGTTGTAGATGTAAATGCTGTTAAAGAACTAGGAAACCTACCTTCCAAAGAAGTTTTGGTTGCAAAAGCATTGGGTGGCTTAAACGCACCTATTTCCGGCTTTGCTACTGTGCTTAACGGTACATTGAAAGGCCTTGTTGTTGCATTAAATGCAATTGCAGAAAAACAAAGCGCATAAAGCGTAATAAATGAAAAATGATTTAATGATATTATTGGAGGTACTACCATGTCTGAGAAAGTTACAAAATTGATTGAAGATGTTAAAGCTCTTACTGTTCTTGAGCTATCCGAGCTAGTAAAAGCTCTTGAAGAAGAATTCGGCGTTTCCGCTGCTGCTCCTGTAGCAGTTGCTGCTGCTCCTGTAGCAGGCGGCGCAGCTCCAGCTGGCGAAGAGAAAACAGAGTTTGATGTTGTTTTGAAAGCAGCTGGCGCAAACAAAATCAACGTTATTAAAGTTGTTAGAGAAGTTACTGGTCTTGGTCTAAAAGAAGCAAAAGAGCTTGTTGACGGCGCACCAAAAGCTGTTAAAGAGGGCGTTTCCAAAGATGACGCTGATGCAATGGCAGCTAAACTAAAAGAAGCTGGCGCAGAAGTAGAAGTAAAATAATTTTACTTACTGATAAAAAAGAAGGTTGGTTTATTCCAACCTTCTTTTTTATTTTTAAATGCTTTCATGTGCTTAATTTTTGTTTCAGTTGAATTATCATTCTCCCGGTTTATCGCAGTAAAAAAGAGAAGATACATAGTATCTTCTCTTTTTATTTGTTTTATTCTATTATGCATCTTTTATCATCGTAATACTGCTTCCCCCATTTTTGGAAGGGTGCACCTGAATTTGGGTGGCAATACGATTTTTTAACTCACTGACATGAGAAATAATTCCTACGGTACGTCCCATTTTTTGAATTTGTGACAATGCCTTCATGGCAGTATCTAAAGTATCTTGATCCAGTGAGCCAAACCCTTCATCAATAAAGATGGAATCTAAACGGACACTTCCGGAATAAGATTGTACCACATCGGATAGGCCAAATGCCAGGGACAAGGAGGCGAGAAACTGTTCTCCTCCTGAAAGGGTTTCTATTGACCTGGGGGCTCCTGTAAAGCCATCTAATACCTCTAAATCCAGTCCACTTTTGGCGTTTCCTCCGGCAGAACCGTCTAAACGTCTTAAACTGTAGCGGCCACGGCTGAGAAGAGAAAAGAATTCGTTGGCATAAGTTAATATATCGTCCAGCATAATTCCGAGTATAAATTGCTGTAGAGGAATCTTTTTGGGGTTACCGCCTGACAATAACTGATATAGGCGGCTTGCTTGTTCGTATTGTGCTTCTGTTGCTTTACTGTTACTGGTAATTTCTCGTAGCTGCGCAAGCGCTTTCTGTGTGTTCTCCAGTTGCTGTGTCTGGGCGCCAATTTTTAGGGATAGTGCATCATGTTGCTGTTGTAGTTGCATATATTCTGTTTCCAAAGAAGCAATGTTGGGTTCTGCCTGACCCTGTAATTGCAGGGTCAGTTGATGCAGCTGCTGGCGGATTGTTTGTACCTGTGTGGTGTAATCTTGAATCGTATCTTCCAGTTCCTGTATCTTTTGTGCAGAAATACGCAGGGGCTCTAAATTGGAAGTTATATCGATATTTAGCGTGTTTTCCACAGTTTCCAGTTGTTTTGTGAATACTTGTTTGCTTTTCTCCTCTGCTTCTATGGCTTCAGTTTGAGCGGAGGCTGCATGTTCCAAGTTCGCTTTCTCTACAGCTGTTTGAGAACACGCTTCCATCCATTTTGTGTCCCAAAGGGCGGTTTTTTCCTTCAGTTGTTTTAATGTGCGTTGCATATTGTTCCACTCTTTGTCTGCATTTATGATACCGCTTGGAAGTTGTATGGAACTGTTTAATTCTCTGATAGAAGCTTCTATGGCTGCTATTTGTTGCTGATGCAAAACAATTTCTTCTTTTTTCCGTTCATATGTTTCTTTTAAACGAGATTGCTCATCTGATAATGTCTGCAAACGTTTCTCTGATTTTTTACGTGTCGCAATCAACGCTTCTGATTTCTGTACCTGCTCTTTTTGTTCTTTTATTTGTATTTGTAAATGCTCATAATCGGTAGGAATTTCCTGACATGCCTCTAAAGCAGCTTTCAATTGATTTGTTTTCTCACCCAATACCGCTTGTGCATGGCTGAATGTCTGCAAATATTGTTGATAGTCTGTTTGCAATTGTTCTAATTCTTCTCTGAGAGCAGAAAGTTGTGCAGTATCTGTTTGTTCTAAACTATTTTGTAGAGCAGGTGCAGGGTGATGAAGGGAGCCGCATACAGGACATGGCTTATTTTCCTGTAACTCCTGTGCCATTACCAGGGCTGTTTGCTCTAAAACAGCTGTTTGCATGTGTTCTTGTTTTTGTGCAATGATATGTTCTTTTTCCTGTTTGATTGCAAAAGAAGAGTCAAATATTTGTTTTGCTTTTTCATGTTCTGTTTTGATTTGAGACCATGTGAGATATTGCTGTTCATACGTTTGAAAGATAAGCAGTTGTTCTTTGTATTCGGGTAATCGTTGATATTCTGTGTCGATGGACTGCAGATATAGAGTTCCTCTTTGTACTCGTTCTTCTATCTGGGTTATTTGCAGTTGTATTTGAGATTGCTCTGCATCTTTTTTCTCAATTATTTCTTGCATTTCTTTTTGCTGAATATTCAGGGAATCAATTCTTTTGATTGCTTGTATGCTTCTTTCCAAATCAGGAAGGATTTTTTCCAGCTGAACGATTTGTTCCTTTTGATTTAAGATATTCTCTTGCTGTTCTTCCAGTTGCTTTTGATACAATTGTGCTTGTTCAAATACTTGTTGCGCAGTTTGATAGGCTGTACGTTTATCTATAGAAGCCTTTTTTGCAGCCTGATAATTTTGCCAATATGGATATATTTGTTCGATTTGCTTTGCGGAAGCAAGAAGTTTCTTTTTTTCTTCTATAGCCGGAGCGTAATCTTGCAGATTATTTTGTTTCCGTTCCAGTTCTTTTTTCTGTATCATTTTTTGTTGTAATTCTTTTGCTTGATTTAGTTGTTCTAAAGCATGTGCTACTGTTTTTTGCAGTTGTTTCAATTCCGTTTGGGATGCAAGCAGGGTAGTGTTGTTCCGAATACACTTTTCCTCCAATGCCTCCATAGTTTCTACTTCTTCGCGCTCTAATAAAGCGGTTTTTGTGGCATATAATTCTCCTACCTCTTTGGATAGCATGTTCGCATGCTGTTTCATTTTATCTGTAATTTGTGACCACATCTGTGTGGCAAACAGTGTTTGCAAAATTTCTGCTTTACCACTGGAATTTGCACGGAGCAGTTTTAGAAAATCCCCTTGCGGTAATACAATCACTTGAGAAAATTGTTCGCAGGTTAGTCCAAGCAATCGCTGTGCATAGTCGCGTACTTTGGTTTCACTGCCGCTGACCAGCAGTTCCCATTGTGCATTTTTATCGGTAGGTAAACCGTGAGTGAGGTGATAACAAATGTGTTCTTCTCTGATATCCCGTCTGCCGCTTCCTCTTACATAATATACAGACTGTGAACGATAAAAGCGGTAGACTTCATTGCCTAACTGAAAGGAGAAATCAACAGAGGTGCTCAAAGAATCATCTGCAGCAGTGCTGCGCATACTGGACCAACTGCGGCGTCCTCCTGTTGCTTTGCAATATAGAGCAAAGCACATAGCGTCCAGAATGGTTGTTTTTCCGCCGCCTGTGGCTCCTGTAATTAAAAAGATAGGATTTTCTCCCAATGAAGAAAAATCAATGGTTGTAGACTGAATATAGGAACCGAATCCTTGCATGGTAATGGAAATGGGTTTCATAACAAAAACGAACCTCCCTTCTGAATCATATTGTTACATTCTCTATGCGGATTTCTATATTATGAATTGGTTTGTTCCTCTTTTAATTCCGTGAAAAGTTTTTGAAATAGAATTTCATCTTCTTTGGTAGGCTCTGTACCGCAAATCTGCTGCAAGAATTGTGAAAATACGGTCATTTCATTGATGGTACGGTTTTGTATCGTTTGGCGCAATGTTTTTTGCTCTCCTGACAACTCTGTGTGCAGCCAATTGCAATGTACGGAAAGTATATTGGGAAAATAGGGACGAAGTTGTTCCAATGGCATATAAACAGGGGTATCGTTTGTAAGCTCTACGGCCAAATAGTCCTCAGACGGAGTTGTTTTGCCAACAGTAATCAATTCCTCCAGTGTGCCTGTTATCGTGCGCATATCACGTAAGGCCGGAATAGGAAGTAAAGTTATGGTATTGCGTTGTTTTGTAATATCCAACAGTGTAAGTGATTTTTTGTGATGTTCTTCATCAAACGAATATTTTAAAGGCGAACCACAATAACGTCCGTATTCACCTACGCGCTGGGGACCATGTAGATGTCCCAAAGCAGTATAATCAAAACTTTGGAACAAAGAAGGCGGAACTTCTCCGCTGCCACCTACGTAAACGGCACTTTCAGAATCGCATGTTTGGCTTCCGGCTGCAAAACAATGACCTACCAATATGTTAATTGCAGTTTGGTCCATATTTGCTTGTATAGCGGAAATCACCGCTTGATATGCCATGGGGAATCCTTGAATGGATTCGTCTTGAAAATATTGACGTACGACAGCAGGTTCTATGTAAGGAAGTAAATATAGATGTAATGTTTCATTATCTTTTGTGAGTACAACAGGGGAAAACACGTCCTCTAATTTGGTAGCAATGTAAATACCGCTGCTGCGCAGCATAGAAGCTCCGACTGCAATACGGTCGGCACCATCATGATTTCCTGAAATGACAGCAAAGGGGACTTGGAGCCGGCTCATTTCAGTTAGAACCTCGTCAAACATACGAATTGCTTCTACAGGTGCAATTTGCCTGTCAAAAATATCTCCTGCTAATATTACACAATCGGGTTGCTCTTTTTGCACAGTGGGAAGAAACACTTCTTTGATAAAGTATGCTTGGTCTTGGAGAAGAGAACGTCCATAAATCATTTTTCCCAGATGCCAGTCAGAGGTATGGAGTATTTTCACGATATTTGGTTCCTTTCTGTCATTTTTTTCTGCGGGTGCCTCGTTTGGGGGAAGAGAGGGTCTGGGAATCCGGTGCTATGATTTGTTCAAATACCGCAATGTGACGATTACTCATAGTACGGTCAACGTGTTGTGCCCCAAAAAACCACTGTTTGTATGTCACTTGCATGAGAATTTCCTCGAAAAAGGCTTGCAAGGCAGAACGATGGATGTCCTGCCTTATGCCGGAAACGACATGGTTTGGGCAAGGTTCATGGGTAATAATATAGTCTACTGTTAACTGATGATCAAATAAATGTTTTGCCCCTGCAATCATTTCCTCGCGGGTCGGCATTTCTTCGGGCCACCATCTGCCGGTTTCCATATAGATTTCTTTTTCTTCTGTTTCTCCGCCGCCAAAGGCGAAAAGGCTATGCCCATCTATTTCGAATATTTCACCGCGCATTAGATGAAGAATATTTGGACGTATCTCGTGTACGGTTCCTTGGTTCCATTGTCTGGTAGGATAAGCGTTTAGTAAATCAAAATTCTCATGTGTACCATCCACAAATAAGATGGTATATGGTTTTTGGCTTAATATTTCCAGTTGTTTTTCTTCCCTTTTTCCGCCATTCCAGATGAAGCCAAAGTCACCGCAAATGATAAGATAGTCTTCGGAAGTAAATTTTTTGGTCTGTTCTGTTTCAAAACGATTGATATCTCCATGTGTATTTCCTGTAATGTAAATCACACAGACCCTCCTTATTCTGAAATTTGTTCCAATTTGTTAACAATCTGAAAAATCCCTTTTCATTTAGAAAAGGAACTGGTATACTTAAATTTAGATGAAATTTCGACATGTTTTTTATTCAATTTGATTATAATCATCATATCATAACGGAGGCAAAATTTCCATGAAAAAAAAGATAGTTCCATGTATCGCATTTCTGTTTGTTGTTTTCATGATGATACCTGCATTATCTGCTTCAGCTGCGGTATTTAATATTGATTTTGAAACAAAATCCAAAGGGATTTATATGGCTAATCTAGACACGGATACTGTAGTTTATGAAAAGGATGCGGATTTAAGGTTAGAACCGGCCTCCTGTACCAAAATTATGACGTATATTGTTGCAGTAGAGCATATTAGTGACTTAGAGGGTACGAAAATTACGGTTAGTGACTATATTGAGCCGACATTAACAGGTACAGGAAGTTCCATGGCAGGTATTATTACAGGTGAAGAATTAACAGCACTGCAGTTGTTGAACTTAATGATGGTGCCTTCGGGAAATGATGCTTCTTTAGTACTTGCAGAATATGTGGGTGGATTGGAAACAGGTGCGACGGGAGAAGAGGCTGTCAAAAACTTTGTGCAAATGATGAATGATAAGGCAGCAGAACTTGGTTTAAGCAATACACATTTTAACAATCCCCACGGATTGCACGATGATGAACATTACACCACTGCTTCTGACTTATATCAAATCACAAAATATGCATTGACATTACCACATTTCTCGGATATTACCTCTCAAACATTTTATACGTTACCTGCTACAAATAAAAGCGCAAAATCAAGAACGGTATATACTACCAATAAGATGATTTCAGAAAATACAGCGGATAATCCATATTATTATCAATACGCAAAAGGTATTAAAACAGGTTCTCATGACCAAGCCGGTTATTGTTTGGTTTCCAGCGCGGTATATGATGGCTATACTTATATATGTGTGGCACTTGGGGCTCCTTCCGTAGATGCCAATGGAAAAGAAATAGAAGAACGCGGAGAGATGATAGATTCTAAAAATTTGTACCGTTGGGCTTTTACAACTTTGGAGCAAAAGGATATCCTGAAAAGTACAGATACGGTTGCGGAAGTGAAAATAGACTATGTTTGGAATCAAGACCGGTTGTTGCTGTCACCCGAAAAAGATTTTTCCACCATTTTACCGTCTGATGTAGATCCCAGCAGTGTAATGCTTACTACGCATTTACCTGAAAAAGTAGAGGCACCCGTAAAAAAGGGAGATATTATTGGTACTGCGACGCTTAGTTATGCAAATCAGGAATTGACTACTATTAACTTAGTAGCAGCAGAATCTATGGAAAAAAGCCAATTACTGCAAATTGGAAGTGTAATGAAAGATATTTTTAGTTCCCTTTGGTTTATTATCATTGCAATCATTATTGGCATTCTTCTAATTGTGTATATTACACTTACGCTGCTTTATAAAAGTAAAAAGAAAAAGATGCGTAAAGTCAAGAAATATAGAAAAATGTAAGAGCGTTTGTCTATTGACAGCGGTAGAGAAATCTTATAAAATAAACGTTGCGAGCAGACTGAACAGTCGCGGGTATAACTCGAAAGGGTGTATCTGAGGAAAGTCCGAGCTCCGCAGGGCAGAATAACGGCTAACGGCCGCCGGGGGCGACCCTAGGGATAGTGCAACAGAGAGATACCGCCCGGTTTTACCGTGGTAAGGATGGAAAGGCGAGGTAAGAGCTCACCAGCGTGTAGGAGACTATACGGCTATGTAAACCCTATTCGGAGCAACACCGCAGAGAAACATGTAGCGCTTGCCCGGCGCGTTTCGAGAAGGTGGCATGAGCCGCGGTGGCAACACCCGGCCAAGATAGATGACTGTTCACGACAGAACTCGGCTTATAGGTCTGGTCGCAATAAAGCACGCTTCCCATTTGGGAAGCGTGCTTTATTGTTATAAGAATAGTGTTTATTTGTTTCACAAATGTATGATATGTACAGTGAACTTGTAATATTTTGGTTTAATACAACTTGTTGTTAAAAATGCAAACTGTTATAATTATGTTACAAATAAATATTGGTAGACGATTTTATCGCTATAGATACTGGACGAGATTGGTCCAATGATCATGTAGGATTTGTGACCGTATTAGGTACCTACGATTGGCATACCAATAACTGGAGACATAATCAATATTATAGAGATTTCATGGTTGCCCAACATACAAATGATTATCACTTATGGGTTAGTGATAAAAACAATGGATGGGATGATGTGGAAGGTCAAGATACAGAGGCTACTAGGACTGGACGTTATATACGTCTTTGGACAAGATAATGGTGTGGAGAATAATGAGAAAAAATACTGCATGGATTGCTATAATATATATCATTATCTTTGTATTGCTGACAGGCTGCGCAATCAGTAATGACGGAACTTCTGGTTCTTCATCCACTTCTATGATTGATACAGATAATGATACAACTGCTTCTTTAACACTGTCTGAAGAAGACGGGAGAAGTGAACAATATAAAGAAGAAAATAATAGGAATGCAAGAGAAAGAGAAACCAGATATAAGTACTATTTTGGAAACTCTGAAGCTTATGATATGACAGAAATAACTAGCAAAGAAGGCAACACTGTCAAGATATTTGTTCATCCGGAATGGGCATTTGAACAATCCAAAAGAGATTATCAAGATGCATATGATGCTATTAGAGAAAGATTTGGATTATGGCCAATTAATAAAATGAATATGGATCAATATGTTACATATGGTTGGCAATGTTCTGTTGATGATCCTGAATTATATATCAAATGTAACGATGTTTCTAAGCTTTTAGGGATATATCAAAATAGCTATCATTATCAATAGATAACACATGTGTTATTTATGAATATACTTGGTTATAAAAGGGAATGTAATTTTACATTCCCTTTTATAGAGCGTTTAGAATAGTAGATGATAAAAAAGGAGAAAGCCAATTATCATATGATAATTGGCTTTCTCCGAGCGTTGAGTTGCTCGTCACCCTATCGAACAACCGGCTGCAAACTCCAAGAAGAAAAATTATTCTTCGTCTTTCTTAACTGGAGTACGATCGAATGTTGTAACAGGAGTAAATTTTTCCTCAAGTGGATCGATTTGAATTTGCATGAATTCTTGGTAAGATGTCTCAACAAGATTGAAGTCAGAGCGATCAAGACCAGCAATTTCTTCTTCTTTATGAGCACGTAGACCGATTGTGTATTTCAATACGAAGAACACAATTGCCATAACAGCAGCACCCCATGCCAAGATAGCAGCTACGCCTAGGCATTGAATGCCGAAGCCATACCAGCCATGGCCATAGAATACGCCCATTTCAGTAGAGAATAGACCAGTTAAAATAGCACCGGTTGCACCGCAGAAGCAGTGTAGACCAACAGCACCAACTGGATCGTCAACTTTGAATACTTTGTCAACCAATTCAATACCGAATACCATTACAAACGCTGCAACGATACCGATGCAGAAAGCTCCCCATGGCTCGATTTGGTCACAGCCAGCTGTAATAGCTACCAGACCTGCCAAAGGTGCGTTTAACATCATGGAAACGCTTGGTTTTCTGTATTTAATCCAAGTAATAAACAGAACAGTAATAGTAGAAGCTGCAGCTGCAATATTAGAGGATAGGAATACATTAGATGCAGTTACCATAGTATCGGAATCTGCAACAATGGTGGAGCAAGCATTAAATGCAAACCAACCAAACCATAGAACGAATGTACCCATACCTGCTAATGTGAGAGAGTGCGCAGGCATCTCTCTGGATTTTTTGTTTTTGTCGTATTTGCCAATACGTGGACCAAGAATAGCAGCACCAACAAGAGCGATGATACCACCAAGACCATGAACAGATGAAGAACCTGCAAAATCATGGAAGCCCAATTGATAAAGCCAGCCGTGTTCACTCCAAGCCCAGTGACCAACAACAGGGTATACAAAACCGCTGATAATGGTACTGTAAATGAGGAATGATTTAAAGTTAACTCTTTCCAGCATTGCTCCGGAAACAACCGCAGCGGTTGTAGCACAAATAGCGCCGTGGAACATAACGTTTGCATAGCTAGGAATTGTTGGGTTAAGTTCCGGATAACTGTTCATAGCTACAAAGTTAAACTCACCGATAAATGGATTACTGTTACCAAACATAATACCATAACCGAATGCCCAGAAAACAAGGGAAGCAATGGCAAAGTCTAGCAAGTTATCAATCCAAGCTGTACTTGAATTTTTAACTCTTGAGAAACCGGTTTCTAGCAATGCGAAACCACTATGCATAAAGAAAATAAACATAGTTCCGAATAGAACCCACATGGTATCTATTGCTGAAATTTCCATAGTTTTCTACCTCCAAACAAAATTGTGTAATGCATTTTTGTTTATACACATGTATAAAACATATGTAGTCGCAAAAAACAAAACGATTACTTTACGCTAAATAATAGTCTGCCGTATGATGGAAACGGCCAATATTTGTCGCCCACCATACCTTCAAGTCTGTCTGCAATGGAGCGAGTTGCTTCCATTTGCATGAAAACAGCATTTCTGTAAGCGTATGCTGCGTCCTTCACATCGGTAATCTTTTCGGCCATTTCTACATTCTCTTCCAGCTTTTTGCAATTCTGGAACAAAGCATAGGAAAGGTCGGAAAGGTCTTTTAATAGGGATTCCTCCAGCTGGCAGTTTAGATCTAAATTTAACTGTTTTTTTGCAAGAGCAGCCTCACTTAAATCTTTTATGTATGCGCATACTGCCGGAGTAATATCCCGCTTAACCATGTCAATCATGGTTAAGGCTTCTATGTGAATCTGTTTGAAGTAGTTCTCGAGGGTGATTTCATAGCGAGAACGTATCTCCATTTCAGAAAGGACACCGTGTTTTTCAAAAAGCTCGATGTTTTGCTGATGAATGTAATATGGTACAGCATCAGCAACGGAAGGTAAATTTAACAATCCGCGTTTTTCTGCTTCTTTTACCCACTCTTCAGAGTAGTTATTTCCATTGAAAATGATACGTTTGTGATTTTTGATGGTCGTACGAACCAAATCGCTCAATGCAGATTGAAAATCGTCTGCTTGTTCCAATTCATCTGCAAATTCACAAAGAACATCGCCGATTGCGGTGTTTAAAATAAAGTTTGTGCAGGCAATAGATGCAGAAGATCCTAACATTCGAAATTCAAACTTGTTGCCGGTAAAGGCAAACGGAGAAGTTCGATTTCTGTCCGTAGTATCTTTTGCAAAAGATGGAAGCCCATCCACACCTACTTCCATGTAGGAAGTTTTTTGTGCTTGATATACGCTGCCATCTTCAATACATTGCAGAATGTCGGTTAATTCATCTCCTAAAAAGATTGAAATAATAGCAGGTGGGGCTTCGTTAGAGCCCAAACGGTGATCATTTCCGGCTGAAGCCGCAGAAAGTCGAATTAAATCTTGGTGTTCATCAACAGCTTTGATGATTGCCACTAAGAATAGTAAGAATTGTGCGTTATCTCTTGGAGATTCTCCCGGCTCTAATAAATTTACGCCGGTATCTGTGGCCATAGACCAGTTATTGTGTTTTCCGCTGCCGTTTACACCTTTAAACGGTTTTTCATGCAGCAGGCATGCAAGATTATGTTTTGCAGCAATTCTTTTCATAACCTCCATAATTAATTGATTATGGTCGGTTGCGACATTACTGGTTGTGAACAACGGAGCCATTTCATGTTGACCGGGAGCTGCCTCATTGTGCTTTGTTTTAGATGGAATACCAAGTTTCCAAAGTTCTTCATCTAAATCCTTCATGTAAGCGGAAACTCTTGGTTTAATTACACCAAAATAATGGTCTTCCAGTTCCTGACCTTTTGGTGGCCTTGCTCCCAAAAGAGTTCGGCCGGTATACAAAAGGTCTTTCCGTTGATTATAAACAGATTTGTCAATTAAAAAATATTCCTGTTCGGCACCTACAGTTGTTAATACATGCTTTGCGCCGGTTGGATTACCAAATAGATTTAAAATACGCATTGCTTGCTTATCGACAACATCCATTGAACGCAGCAATGGTGTTTTCTTGTCTAAAGCTTCTCCTCCATAGGAGCAAAAAGCAGTTGGTATACATAAAGAACCGTCTTTGATAAATGCATTTGAAGTTGGGTCCCAAGCAGTATAACCGCGTGCTTCAAAGGTAGCGCGCAAACCGCCGGACGGAAAACTGGAAGCATCCGGTTCACCTTTAATCAGTTCTTTGCCGGAGAACTCCATAATGACTTTACTGTTATCAATTGGAGTCAAAAAGCTGTCATGCTTTTCGGCAGTAATACCGGTCATTGGCTGGAACCAGTGGGTGTAGTGTGTTGCACCATGTTCCAAGGCCCAGTTTTTCATAGCATTTGCGACAGAATTGGCCACGTGAATATCAAGTGGTAATCCGTCTTCACGGGTCTTTTTTAAAGATTTATAAATCTCTTTTGGTAATCTGGCACGCATAATATCATCATTAAATACCAGCGCTCCAAACATCTCAGGAACTTTGCACATAGATTTCACCTCGTCCATAAGAGTCAAGGAATAACTCCGTTCACTTCCTTCCGTAAATATGTAGTTATAACCAAAAAAGAGCACTATAGTGTTTTTCTACTACAGAACTCTTACTTTGCTTATAGGTTTTATTATAAGATAGACATAGAAGAAAGTCAATGGTTTGCCCGTACTTTGGCTTATTTATCTATGTTATAAAATAATTTAAGAATTTAAGTTAAAAGCAACAAAAATTTGACATGGATATCCATATTCTTTTGGATTTATTATGCAGATGCCATAGAAGGAAGCAAGGCACCTGTTCGCATTAACCGCTTTCTCAAGGTTTGCAAACGAAAGCGATTATAGCGCTGAATTGCGGTGCAGGGCATATTGATTAGTAAAACAAAAAAAGTAAAGAATAAACTGTATCCGGGAGGATTTGCGAAAAATGTAAAGATAATGGAAAGTCCCTGTGTTTCATGCGTCCATTCGGCTCTACAAGTTTCTGCAATAAATTCATTTAGATATTCAACTGAAACATTGTTGGACATGTGCTCTTTGGAAAAACCATCTTTTCCTGTAAATTGCGGTACATGTTCTTTCCATACATTTATTTTTAGTGTTTGTTTATAAAATTTTCCGTTTCTCTCGAATTTCTTCATTTGATATCTTGATTTATTTTCATCAAATGATGATTGAGGTAATTTTATACAAATTGCAAATATAATAAAGTGATAAGCACTTACAATAATAATATTCCAAAAGAACATATTAAATATTTCGGGAGCTGTTGAGGCGCGAAAAAGCATAGTATACCCCTTTTCTTTTTATATTTATCTTCAATTTTACCATTATAACAAATAATATAATGAAACTGTGAATTCTATGCGATGATTATGTGAATATTTTCGATATAGTCCTTTCATATATCACCTGTTGTAGTAAAATATTGTAATTCACAATTTCTATTAATGATAAAGGGGGACTGATATGAAAAGGATTGCTGTCATATTATTTGCTTTATTCATCTATACAATAATGCTGGTAACTCCTTGTTATGTCTTTGCGCAAGATACGGAAAATTATTTCTCCTTTACTGCCTCAAAGGAGGATGTTTTGATGAATGATGAGATACGTATTACGGTGACTGCCAATGAATTAGGAATGAATGAATCTATTGCGGGATTTCGATTAAATGTAGAATATGATTCTTCAAAACTTACCTTAAAAAGAGTGGATACATCATCGCAGATTGAAAGCGGTACTTTCCGCTATCATATAGCCGGAGATACTATGACCGGCATTTACGTTTGTAACGGAACGGCAGCACCACAATTGGTCGGAGAATGTATGACGCTAATATTCCGTGTCAATGATGATGCGGTTTTCGGAGAGACATCCGTTTCAGCTCAAATTGATCAAGTGGTAGATTGGAACGCAAAACAGCTGCCGTCTGTTTCCAGTATTACTTCTGTATTTCGCATAACACCTGAGTTTACAAAAGAGGCTGTTTTAACAAAACTGGTTCCAAGTCAGGGAACATTAGAACCGAATTTTGATCCTTATATTCAGGAATATTCTTTGCAAGTAGGACCAGAAGTAGAACAAATATTATTTGAATTAGAAGCTGCTGATGGAGGAACTGCAAAAGTAAACAGAAAGAATTTAGGAAAACAAGGTTCTACGACACAGTTTATTATTACTGTTACATCGTCAGATAAAAAGAATAAAAGTCAATATACAGTAAATGTGACACGTGGTGAAAAGATAAAGGAAGAAAGTAACAGTAAAAGCAGCACTTCCGGTCGAAGTAAAACAAGTGGATTAACCAAACAAACTACCGAAGAAGGTATTGATGACGAAACGTTACATACAGATACCATATTTTACGGTGATAGAAATTTATATATTGTTGGAAATCAAATGCCTTCTTATTTTGTGTATATGATAGTAGGTGGTTTAGGCGTTTGCATGATTGGAATCTTTATTATAGTTTTGGTGGTGCGTAAAAAGAAGAAATAATAAGTTGATTTTTAGTGCTTTGATTAGTTAAAGATAGAATATTGTAATACGATTTTTAAAAGATATTAAGATTTTCTATTGACTTATACTATATATTCATATATAATACTAATTGCGCCTAACGTAATGGCGTAATTCAATATCGCGGGATGGAGCAGTTCGGTAGCTCGTCGGGCTCATAACCCGAAGGTCGTTGGTTCAAATCCAGCTCCCGCAACCAAGTTAAAAGCTGCATTTCAATTCTGAAATGCAGCTTTTTTATGAAAATTGTGCGATAAATTGTTCCGTAATACCACTATGTGAAAAGATATTTAAAGTCGCCCAACCCTTATTTTTGTTTAGCTCTAATTTTATCGGATTTAGTTTCTAAGTAATCAGAAAAATAAAGTAAACAATGATTTGAAGAAGAAAAGACCCATGAACGAAAAGTTAGCCTTAAACTTCGAGAAAGAAATGAGAGAAATTTACAAACGTGCAAAGGAGAAATACAAGTGTAACTCTACACGATTTTTACAGATGATTAATCAATATGATGGGGTAAGAGCAACAGAGGAATTAATCAAGAATCGCTGAGATACAGGTGGGTTATCCGATGGATTTACAAATCTTTACATTATAAATCGGTTAGATTTAACTATGGAATATATTGTTCAAAAGCCAGACTGTAGTGAGTTTTTACTCTGGAGGAAATAGAATATTGCAGAAAAATATTGGGAAATAAAAGAGCGTTATCCGTGATATTTAATATAAAATGGACATTTGAGAGTAGTATCTAGAGTATCCATCTCCTCCAAATTCGCCGGTTACTTAATTAAATCGGTCGTATTTATCTATATGATAAATAAATTTCTCCATTAAAGGAAAGAGGAAATGAATTCTAGTCATTTCCTCTTTTCTTTAAATTCGGTTTTATAAAGATTTTTTATATTAATTTGATTGGAAGCATAAAACTATACTTATTCTTCTATGTCCATTTCGTTAAATTTAGCTACTTGATAAGTTGTGCTGGCAGGAGAAACATTTTTTTATTTTTTATTATATCCAAATGTGCTTTTTTGATAATACAAAGGAACGCTGATTGCTTGCTCTTGCATATACGTAAATAAATCATCGTATTGTTTTTGTCTTTCCGTTTCATCTGTAGTCATAAGAACATTGTCTATCATACTTTGTAATGTTTTATCATTCCAGGCAGTAGGAAGGGTTCCGTCCTTGGAAGTATACATATCCATTAAAAATCCATGTGGATTCCATGCATCGGCATAGGTACGATAAATGATCAAATCGTAGTTTTTGCCTGTCCAAATTTCATCATAATATGCATTTTGTTCCATTAAGTTTAAATCAATTTGTATTCCGACCTCTTTATATTGTTCTTTTAAAAATTCGCAGACCGGTTTAAAATCCGGATATTCTGTGTTCTGGAGCAAGAGTTTAAAAGAAAGATTTGCCCGTTTTTATCTACATATCCATCTCCGTTGGTATCTTCGTATCCGGCTTCCTTTAAAAGTTCGCGTGCTTTATTTGGGTCATATGCATATCCCGGGCTGTTTTCATCGGTTACATAAGGCACCACAGAGGAGTTAAACATACCTTTGGCTGCAATTCCGTTTCCATCCAATAAATCGTTTGCAATTGCATCTTTATCTACTGCATAATTTAATGCCAAACGAATATTTTTATCTTGTAAAACTTCATTTTCATAGTTAAACATTAAATGAAATCCGCGACTTCCTTGTGTTTCCATGAAGGAAATATTATTATTTGCTTCCAATAATGCAATGTCCTGTGCTTGCAAGCTTTCGGCGCTGAAATCAACCTCTCCGTTTTGAAGAGCCATAACTCTGGCATCGGCATCTTTTATTACTTTCAAAACCAATTTATCTACTTTTGGTTTTTCTCCCCAATAATAGGGATTCGGAACCAAAACGGTTTGTACACCGTCTTCACAGCTTTCTATCATCCAAGGACCGGTTCCGATTGGCGTTTGAAATTCTGCATTTTCATCACCGGCTGGTGATACAGAGGTAGGGCTCATCATACGGCAAGGTCTTGTATAAGTTAGCTCTGATAAATAGGGGTAATAATTTTTGTTAAAAGTCATTTTTACAGTATAATCGTCAATTTTTTCAATATTGGTCATATTGGTATAAATGCTGATAGAAGCGGTGGATGGCTTATCTTTCCAGCGTTTTACGTTGAATAAAACAGAATCGGCGTTAAAATCGGTCCCATCAGAAAATTTTACACCTTTACGCAAATGAAAGGTATATTCTGTACCATCAGGGCTGATATCCCAACTTTCGGCAAGACCGGATTCATAACTTCCATCTTCTCCGTAATTGACCAGTGGATCATAGATAAGTTCATAGTTTAAATAAGTAATACTTTTTCTGCTGTCAGTCTGGTCCAATAAACTTTCTTGGTTACCTTTTGATATGGCAATGGTAATTACTTTTTCCTGATTAGATGTTGAAGTTGTAGTTTGCTCTGTTCCGCAGCCTGTAAATAAGGCCACCGTAGTAAAACAAACAACGACCATACATATATAGCTGATTATTTTTTTGTATTTCATTTTACTTCTCCTTGTATTTTTGGTATGGGGACATGACATGCAATAAAATGTCCAGGCGCCATTTCTCGTAGTTGAGGTTGTATTTTTTTGCAAATGTCTTTACAGTATGTACAACGATTTTGAAATACACATCCTTGTGTGGAGGGCTCGTCCCAGCCTTTGGGAAAAGAAATACGTCTTTCTTTACGCAAAAAAGGGCTTGTCACGGGAACTGCTGCAAATAACTCTTTTGAGTACGGATGACATACAGTCTGTTCCAAATGTTCTATTGTTTCTAATTTTTCTACAATCACACCGCGATACATGATGATTGCTTTATTGCAAACATATTTTACTGTGGATAAATCATGAGAAATAAATAAGTAGGAAAGATGATATTGTTTTTTTAAATCATTAAGTAAATTTAAAATTTGTATTCTTAGAGAAAAATCCAGACTGGATACTACTTCATCACAGACAATTAGCTGAGGATGAAGTATAATACCGCGTGCAATATTAGCGCGTTGTCTCTGACCACCACTTAATTCTTTTGGTAAACGCTGATAAAATGATTCGGATAATCCAACTTGTTCCATACATTCGGTCACCTGTTTTTTTGCCTGTGCCTTTGTGCATAATTTATAATTCAAGAGCGGTTCTGCAATGCTTGTGCCAATACTTTGCAAGGGGTGCAATGTAGAGGTGCTGTTCTGATATATCATTTGTATATCTTTGCGCAATGCTTTTCGTTTACGTGGAGAAAGATTTTGAATCGCTGTTTGTTTCCACATGATTTCCCCGCTGTCCGGTTGTAAAAGACCGGCGATTATTTTGCCAAGTGTGCTTTTTCCGCACCCGCTTTCTCCGATAAGGGCAATACTGTCTCCTTTATTGAGAGATAGAGAAATATCGTTTAAAACAGTTTGTTTTTTCCGTTTAAAAGAAGAATTTACATTATATGTTTTTGTAATATGGTTGATTTGTAATAACATGATTTCTTCCCTTTATAAAATAGAATTTAACAATTCTTGAGTATATGGATGTTTCGGGTCCGAGAATAATGAAAAAACATCGTTATGTTCCACAATCTCGCCATGGTGCATTACATATACATCGTCGGCTATTTCCGCAACAATTCCTAAATCATGCGTGATAAACAACACGCCCATGTTATATTCTTTACACATGTGCTGTATTTGCTGCAAAATTTGACATTGTATGGTTACATCCAAGGCAGTAGTAGGTTCATCTGCAATTAGTAAAGCTGGTTTTAAACAGATTGCAATGGCTATCATAACGCGCTGACACATGCCTCCTGAAAGTTCGAATGGATATTTTTTTAGAATATTTCTCGGTTCAGGCAGACCTACTTGCTCCAGTAATGCAATGGATTTTTGTTTTGCTTGTTTTTTATTCAATTTTTGTGTCAACCTTAGTGTTTGATAAATTTGTTCCTCAATTTTCAATAAAGGATTGAGTGATTCCATGGGTTCTTGGAATACCATACCAAGATGTTTCCCTCTATATGTCCGCAAAGATTTTCCTTTTAGTTTGCTGATGTCTTGATTTTGCAAATATATTTGTCCGCTTGTCATGGTTCCGTTGCTGTCTAAAATACCGGCAATCGCCATTGCTGTTGCAGATTTGCCACTACCGCTTTGGCCGATCAGCGCTGTTATTCTTCCTTTGTGTACCTCGATGGAGATGTCCTTGACAGCTTGCACACATCCTTTTTCTGTCATAAATTGAACAGAGATATTTTTTGCCTGCAAAATAGCAGAAGTATGATTCATGCGCTGTCTCTCCTTTTTAAAAGTGATTTTAAACCCGAACCAAACAAACTAAAACCCATTACGGTAATTGCAATAAAGAGACCAGGGTATAGCATTAACTGAGGGTATAATTGGATATAGTCTTTATAATCATTCATCATAACGCCCCATTCCGGTGTTGGTGGCTGGGCTCCTAAACCAATGAAAGAGAATCCGGCAATGGATAGAATAATAATTCCTACTTCAAGAGCTGCTAACACGCACAGAGGAGATAACATGTTTTTTAAAATATAACGCAGCAAAATTTTTATGGTACTGCATCCGCTCCCTTTGGCAGCCAGTATAAATTCTTTTTCTTTTATTTCAAGCGTCATTCCTCGAATGAGCCGTGTATAACTTGCCCACCAAACACAAGAAAGTGCAATAATAAGATTTTGAGCGCTGGGACCCAACAAACCTGCAACGGCCAAGGCAACAATTGTGCTGGGGAAAGCCATAACCGCGTCCGCAATTCCCATAATAATCAGGTCAAACTTACCACCAATATAACCGCACAACAATCCTAACGGAATGCTGATAGCTAACATAATGGAAAGTAAAATGCCGGCATAAGCCAATGAATAACGGGCCCCATATAATACACGGGAAAAGATACAGCGTCCCAGATTATCGGTTCCAAATGGATATTCAGAACTGGCAGCAGCCATTTTATTTTGTACATTAATCTCAAAAGGATCATGTGGACTTATGAACGGGGCAAATATTGCCAATATGATTATAATAATAATGAGAGATAATCCGAAAAAAATTCCGAATTTCTCAAGTTTTTGTGATATATGAATTGTTTTTGTTTTCATAATACCAGCCTATCTTAATGTAATACGGGGATCTATATATGCATATAAAAGATCTACCAATAAGTTTAAAATTACAATAGTGAAAGAAATTAACAGTACAAAGGCCTGAATGACGGGAATATCTTTGTCTTTAATAGACTCCATTACATAAAATCCAACTCCGTTTATGGAAAAGACGCTTTCTATAATCACTGTTCCGCCTAAAAAGGTACCAAAGGTAATTCCCAGTTTTGTTAGAAGGGGAATAAAGGCATTTTTGAGGGCATGTTGCATAATAATGCGAAATGGGTTGATTCCCCGTACTTTTGCTGCTTTAATGTAAGGTCTTTCTAATACGTCAATCATGTTATCCCGTAAAAGACCAATATATTGCCCGGTATAGCCTAATGCAATGGACAGGGCGGGTATCCATATCCATATACCAACAGCTCCCCCTATAATGTTCATGCTGTGTAAAATAATTCCAAATAAAATTAATAGTCCTAATCCCAGCCAAAAAGCAGGTACACAAACGGTAAAGACAGAAAATATTTGGATTACATGGTCCAACCAAGTATTTTTGCGTATAGCAGCTAATATGCCCAAAGGAATACTAATGAGCAAAACTATAATAATACCTAGAATCGCAATTCCCAAAGTAACAGGAACACGATTTAACAATTCCCAGATGACAGGTCTGGAACTTACATAGGAATTACCAAAATTGAATCTGAGTACATTTCCCAGCCATTGAAAATACTGTACTATTTTTGGTTGATCCAGCCCAAGTTCTTGCTGCAGCAATTGGACAGACTCTTCAGACGGATTACCCGTTGAACCTTGTAACATAATCCTTGCCGGGTCACCTGCAGTACAATCTACCAAAATAAAGGTGGCTACAGATACCAGTAATAAAATTGGAATCATGAATAAAAGTTTTTTTAATAAATACCTATATGTTTGCAAAGTAAATCTCCTTGAAATAGCTATACCTTTTGTGCGATGATTTGAAACAAAGGAATATGTTCGTATTTCATTTGGTCTTGGGTATTATACACCACGGCATTTAAACATGGCTGTATCTGTATTATTTCAAATCCTAACTGCGGCAACGTTTCTTCATCCCATTTTGGACGTTGTATTCGGGCCAAAGGCATATCTTTATAATAGTCCAGCACTTTGGGGTTATTGCCTTGATATGCACATTCGGAAGGACGTGCTTCATTTTCTTTGCACCCTTGCATTACTTTTTTATAAAGTGAGGGCTTAAACTGATGCAAATGCCAATTGGCATCAAAAATCACAAGTTGTCCACCCGGTTTTAACACATGATGCCATTGTTTGAATGCATGTATGGGGTCATATAAAGTCCATGTTACATTACGGCTTACAATCATATCAAAGCTTTCGGGTTGAAATGATAATAAATGGCTGTCCATTTGATGAAATTTGGGATGGACATGGTGCACATCAGCATTTATTTTTGCTTCTTCCAACATATTTTTTGCACAGTCAATTGCGGTAACATTATGGCCGGCCATTGATAAAATAGTTGCAAAATAGCCGGGGCCAGTACCTACATCCAAAATTTCTAAGGGTTTGTCAGTTAACGCTGTATGATGTAGTATCAGATTTTGCCATGTTTCAACTACTTTTGCATCAAAATCCTGCTGGATTCCATCGCTGTAACCTTTTGCTGAGTGTTCCCAACGTTCTTGTATCGATTCTTTGATATCATGCTTCATAATTTTGTTTCCTCCAATCAAATCAATACAAAGCTTTGTATAACCACATTATTGCGATAAATTCAAATAGAAACAATCATTTTTTGACTAATTTTTATCATCAGAATGAAATACCTTATTTTTTACTGTTGACATATCTAACATTTTGTTTCACTTTTTCTTCTAACGGAACTTAACAATAAAAAATAAGCAAGACAAGGCGGCAATGGAACTTTATGTCCATTGCCGCCTTACAGAGAGGATGAATATATCTAACAAAGAATCATGTAATATGATTGTTTTGAAAGATGGCTAAAAATAATATATTTATGAATGTTCTTTATCATAAAAAGAAACAATGTCATCTTTCACATGTAATGCATAGAAAATTTGGTCTAAGGATAGAAAAGATTGAGAAAGCTTTTCAAAATTATTTTCCTTTATTCCATCTAAAGCGGCGTGAACCACAGCTTGAGATAGAAACGATGCCATTTGTTTTTGCTGTAAATTTTCTTCCCAATGTTGAGATTTGCTGATACATTGCTGTATCCATATTTGTGTTTGTTTTTCAAATTTAGGAATAAAGATGGGGTCCCCATATTCGGAGGTAATATTTTGAATTTTATCTTTTGAATGGTAGATACATGCTGCTACATTTTGCAGTACATTCTCGCGCAAACCTTGTCTCCTATCGGTATAAAATAGCTCTTGAGAGGATGCAATGTCATTTAATACATCATGACCTATACTATGCCAAACATCACTTAGGCATCCAAAATTACGGTAAAACACTGTTCGAGAGATGCCCGAATAACTTGCCAAGTCTTTTACTTTTATGTTGTCTGCCGTAACATGTTTACTAAGTTCCCACAAAGAATTTTTAATATAATTTCTTGATTGAGTGCGATGCAATGATCTCGCCTCCATCCGCTTATATTTTATTATATTTATTATAACAAATTAAGATAAACCGTTTCAATGAAGTACTCGACTAAAATTTCTCACCTTCCTTCCATACCATAATCGTAAAGTAGGTTGTTATATCTTTATAGGTAAGATACTATCATGTTTTGATATAAGGTCAGTTTAAATTTATGTAAAGAATAAGGGTCATCCATAAACAGGGTATTGCCTTCTGATAAAACAAAAATATTTTATTTTTCATTGAAGGAAAAAGAAATGTACAAGATATAGTGCGTTATATGTTGTGAATAACGCTGAAAATAAAATAGGGTATTACATCAGGTCCCAAAATATGTATGCAATAAATATCAGTGTAAAATATAAAATGGAGGTATCTATAATGCCGCAGAATAAAAGGGAAGATTTAATTTATTCGGTGCTGATGGTTTTTATTATGGTCATTTGGATGTGTACTTACAATATGGCTATTGTTTTCAGGGGACTATCCTTAGAAGTGTTACAGGAGGCTTGGTTGGCGTTTCCGCTTGCATACTTGGTAGTGTTTTTAGCAGAAAAATTCATTGTTTCCAAATTCGCAGAGTGGTTTGCATTTCGTTTTCTTGTAAAGCCAACAAATAAATCATGGAAAATTATTATATCAATTACATGCTGCACTATTTTACTTATGGTCATTATTATGTCTGCCTTTGGTGCAATTGAATCTTATATGGCGACAGGGGAATGGAGTACCATTGGATGGCAATATTTAATGATTCTTCCCAGAAACTTAGCGATGGCTTTGCCGTTTCAGTTATTGATTGCAGGTCCGCTATTACGATTTATTTTTCGTAAACTATTTCCGGAAGGAAAAATACTGGCTTAACAAAAATTTTTTATAACATAATGTTTATAAATTAACCTTTGAGTTACATATATTTATTCCTATTTTGATGTGCAGTAAGTATTGAATTCTTGACTTTAGTATGATAAACTAAGGATACATTTTATAGATGTAAAAATGGAGGATGATTTATTATGGCTATTAAAGAAGTAACACTTTCTCAAGACATTGAAAATGAAACAGGAAGATACAATGAAAAGACCGGTTGGGTAAGATTGTACTTTAATACAGACAATGGTTATATTTGGGCTGAGGATACCAACGATTGTCCAAAAGCAAATCATACTACATATGATATGAATAAAAATATTGTTACAGTATTTGAAAAAGGAAAAGACGGCAGCTGTGGTTGTTGCTGTGGAGGTACAGTAACTGCTGAAGATGTAGTTAAAAAATGTAACGAAATTTTAGCTTCCCTGTAATTGAAATAAAAAAGGACAAGGAAATTTCCTCGTCCTTTTTTTATTGTGCGGATACAATTTGCTGTTTTAACAGCAATAAATCGCTGGTGTCTATCAGTTCGTCACTGTTTATATCGCAGGCCAGCAACTGAATGTCAGATAATGTTTCAGAGCCGTTTAATTGGTCATAAAGTAATTGTACATCTCTGGAGTTGACAGTACCGGTTCCGTTAATATCTCCTTTTACTATAATTGTAAGTTTGTCTATAATTGAGCCATCAATTTGAAGAGCAACCGTATAGCCTGTACCAAGATTTCCGCTATTTATAGTAGTACCGCTTAGATTTTTCATAATAATGGTATCTTTTGTTGAGTTTAAACTGTCTCGTAACACAGCAAATGTAGTGGTTGGAGGCAAGAAAATGGTATTGTTGCTGCGGTCTATTAAGAATGTATCACTCTCCAGTTGATGAGGATAATTGGAGGAAGAAGAATCAGGGTGAGAGGATTGGTCATTTTCGTGGTCACTTTCATTTGTTGTACTGGAGACAGAATGAGAATCTGAAGAATTAGGTTTAGAACTGTCAGGTGTATCTTCTATACGGCTAAGTTCGGATAGCGTAACGAAATAAAGCGAATCTTCCTGCTTCAATAAAATACCTGTGTCTTTTACATTTGTCGCCAGTGCAATGCATTCTCCTTTTATTTGATAACGATTTAGTACGGTTCCGTTACAATCCAATTCTTCTAAATATTCTTTTGAGGCAAGAGAAGCTAATATACTGGTATCCGTAAGAAGACATGCGTTTGTATAACGAGTATTACTCAATAAAGTAAATAATGGAGCTTGTTCAGTGTTTAATTCATATAAATAACCGTTACGATCAAATAGTATATCATTTGAAAGCGTATGTGGGAAGAAAAGTGGTACATTTGTATCTGTTTGATGTAAGGCAAAATGATAAGGCAATCCTTGAGCAGCAGATGCAGTATATACATCTGTAATATCCTTTAATGCCACATAAAGCATATCATCCGGAGAGATACATAAATTATCTACAGGTACTTCAAATCTATTTAGAGGAATTGGCAGAGCAGAATTTTTCTCTGCTACGTTGGTATAAGCGATTAGACTGTGTCTGTCCCAGCAGTTAATACCATATATGGTTCCATCCTGAGAGGCTGTAAAAGAACATAAAGCTGTACTTAATTCTGTAGTTTGATAATTTGTCACTGATGTATCAGATAAATGATAAGTAATAATAGATGAATTATGTTCTGAATCTGACAGTAAAATATATAAATAATCAGCGGAATAACAAATCTCATTATATTTTATGTTAAATGTTTGTTCCTGCAAAACATATCCTTGTTCACTTAACAAAGCAATATAAGTTCCTTGATCTTGATTTTGAATTAAAAAATAGCCTTCATCTTTCTTTGGAATCAACTGTGTGGAAGACCCAACTGAAATGTTTAGTTTTGTACCTGTAGGTGTATTCATAGAAATTCCAATTAATGTTGCTCCGCATAATAAGCTTGCGATTGACAATAAAGCAACCGCAAGAAGTAAATAATATTTTTTCGTACGTCTGTTCTTTTTCATAAATTTCACCCTTTAAATACAAAATTTGCCATGTTGCTATTCTAATATAAGCAAATTGTTAAGATAAATAACATAAAGTGTGAAATTATTTCATTCATTTGTAAATAAATTACAAATTTGCTTGTTTAGTTGAAAATCGTTGAAATTGTTGAATGTGAGTACATAATAGACCAAATGCCATTTTAAGATTTATTGTGTTTAAAAAGAGTTGTATTTTTTATATCATTTATGCAAAGTTTTACGTTTTTCTTCAACACTTAAGTAATTACAATCTTGTAATAAAATAGGTAATAACAAGATATATGCTTTTTCTGCTTTGCTCCCCGTATATATGGCAGTATTAATATTTTCTACACATTTCCAGTATTGTTTTGATTGTGTTTTTGTTTGCGATTACGTATGATAATAGTGAAAATATTTCACGAAATTTGTTTTACCATTAAGCTTGAAAATAGGAGAATGTAAATGAGAAGATTATTTGGGAGAGTTGTGGTTGAACACGGAAAATGTATTTTAAAGTATTATTTAACAGGAAGCAGGAAAGAAGGTTACTCCATTACAATACTGCAAGAAAAAGAAAATGAGACACTTTGCTCTAAATGTGAGCAAATTACCAGAAGCACGATTGATGCAAAGCGTTTATATTATAAATTGGTAAGAGGAATTGTGTTTCCTGAACAACTGAAAGAGATTGTAAAAGACCAAATTTAAAAATTTAATACAATAAAAGCAAAGTTACGTGAAATATTTCAAAAGCGCTATGAGATTCATAGTGCTTTTGCCTTTTTTATCATAACTATATTTTTAAAATTTACTATGGTTTACATATGAAAAGAACACCAATTATGAACTTTTTTAGAACTTTCTAAAAGGAATTTAACATAGATTTAACATTGGAGAATTAAAATAGAACAGACATAAAATGAGTAGTTGGAGGTTAAACAAGGATGAAGAGATTTCTATCCCTGCTTACCATAATAATATTAGTAGCTTCAGTTGGTTTACTTACAGGCTGCGGTCCTGAAATTGTAGGAACCAAATTATCTGAAAGCCAGGATATGAGTGGAACAGTTGCAGGTAAATTAACATTAAACGGTTCTACTTCTATGACAAGAGTGTGTCAAGCTTTGGGAGAGGCATTCAGTGAAAAATATCCCGGTGTTTCTGTAGAAAAAAGCGGAACCGGTTCCGGTGATGCACCAAACTCTGTACGTTCGGGTATTGCTTTGATTGGAGATATGTCCAGAGATTTAAAAGAAAGTGAAAATCCGGATGAATTTGAGATAAAGCAAATTGCGATTGACGGCATTGCTATTGCAGTGCATAAAGACAATCCGGTACAGGATTTGACCACAGAGCAAATTCAAAAGATTTTTACAGGCGAAATTACAAACTGGAGTGAGCTTGGCGGCCAGGATAAAGCGATTACTACATTGGGAAGAGAAGCGGCGTCCGGAACCAGAGACGGATTTGAATCTATTTTCAGCATAGAATCTCCGGTATATGCAGCAGAGCTTTCTTCAACCGGTGAAATTGTTACCAAAATATCCAGTGATATTTCAGCAATCGGATATGTTTCATTGGAATCTTTGAACGACAGTGTTGTAGCATGTAAAGTAGACGGCGTTGAGGCAACAGAAGAAAATATAGAAAACGGTACTTATACCGTACAGCGTCCGTTTATCCAAATTTATAAAAAGGGAACAGACAGTGCGTTAATTAATGCATGGTTTGAATTTATAGAATCCTCAGAAGGACAGCAAATTATTAAAGATGTTGGTTTAATTGGCACAGCCAATAAAAACGGGTAATGCATAACCGTAAGTTGGAAGAAGGAATTGGTGGAGTAATGGGTATTTCAATGAATGACCTTACGGCTCAAAAAAAGTTGGAAAAAGTGAATTTGATTAAGCGCATTATTACAATGGTGTTTGGTGTCGGATCAGTTGTCATGTTTTTCCTGCCGTATGCACAGTTTGTATTTAAGGATACAAAATATGTAACCAGTGGTTTGGATTTATTAATTGCAAGTGGATTCCGTGTGGAAACTGGTACAACCAGCGCTTTGATTGGTATCCCTGTTTTGATTAGAATTGCAGTCATTGCCGGTGCTGTATTTGCATTGGCTGGTACCATTCTTATTTTCTTTAAACGTCCGGTTTTGTCGGGATTATCGTTTATTATCTCTGCAATTACACCGCTTGTGGTATTAATTTCAACGGCAGGTATTCAATCTGACGTTACTGCTTTAAACATTAGTCACGTTACAGTTGGTTATATGGTTCCGTTTATTTATGTTTTGGTAGCTGGGTTGGTTTGCGCAGTTCTTTCTCTCTCCACACAGGGTGTTGAGAAGTTGGCCAGAGCAATTTTCCTTACGTTTGCATGCGTATCTATTGCGGCAGTATTAACCATTACAGTGTACATTTTCTCAGCAGGTATTCCTGCTATGGCGGAGATAGGTGTTTTCAAGTTCTTATTCGGTACCACTTGGGATGCCTCTACCAATCAGTTTGGTATTTTACCTTTAATTTTAGCTTCTATCTGCGGCACTGTGGGCGCAATTATCATAGGCGTTCCAATCGGTATTTTAACTGCAGTATTTTTGACCGAAATTGCAAGACCGAGAGTTGCAAAAATTATTCATCCGGCAATTGAATTGTTGGCAGGTATTCCATCGGTTGTATACGGTTTCTTTGGCATGCTTGTGATTGTTCCCGCAATCAGAGCCATGTTCCCGGGTAAAACCATTGGCGACAGTTTGCTGGCGGCGATTATTATTTTGGCGATTATGGTAATACCAACCATTGTAAATGTTACTGAGAACGCACTCAGAGCTGTACCAAAGTCTTACAGAGAGGCTTCATTGGGACTGGGGGCTACACCGATCAGAACCATTTTTAAAGTGACCATTCCAGCAGCAAGGTCAGGTATTCTGTCAGGTGTTATTCTAGGCGTGGGCAGAGCAATTGGCGAAACTATGGCTGTGATTATGGTTGCAGGTAATGTTGCCAATATGCCGACTTTATTGGGTACCACAAGATTTTTAACAACCGGTATTGCAATGGAAATGTCTTATGCATCAGGTCTGCATCGCCAGGCATTATTTGCAATCGGTTTGGTGTTGTTTATCTTTATTATGATTGTAAATATCTCCTTCACAATTATTTCAAGGAAAGGAGCGAAAGTGAATGTCAAGTAATGCTGCGGCTGTATCTCAAGATACAGTACAGAACCCGGAACCCCATAAACCGCAATCGTTATATCAGAAAAAAAGACATACTTCTGATATTGTATTAAGAGTTGTTATTTACACCGCAACTGCTATTACAGTAGCGGCTTTGATTGGAATTATCGGCTATATTTTATGGAATGGTATTCCGCATATCACATGGTCATTCCTTTCTTCACCGTATTCGGAAACAAGGGCAAGTATGAAAGGTATTCTGCCTATGATTATCAATACCTTATACATTGTAGTGATTACCTTGTTGATATCGGCTCCGATTGGTATTTCTGCGGCAATTTATCTGACGCAATATGCAAAGCAGGGAAAACTTGTTCGTGCAATTCGTTTTACCACAGAAGTTCTTTCCGGTATTCCATCTATTATATTTGGTCTGTTCGGTTATACGGTATTCTGTATTTTGTTCAGACTGCAAACATCTATCATTGCCGGCTGCTTAACTATGGCTATTTGTGTGCTTCCGACTATCATTCGTACAACCGAGGAAGCGTTACTGGCAGTGCCGGGTTCCTATAAAGAAGGTGCTTTGGCACTGGGAGCCGGAAAATTCCGTGTTATTATGGGAATTGTCTTGCCTTGTGCTATGCCGGGCGTATTGACAGCGGTCATTTTGGCAATGGGTCGTATTGTTGGTGAATCTGCTGCATTGCTGTTTACTTCAGGTTTATCCTACAATATGCCGAGCGGTTTCTTTTCTCAAATTATGTCCAGTGGACGTACACTTACATTGCATTTGTATCAAACAGCAAGAGAGGCGGCTTCTCCGGATGCATTGAACGTTGCCTTTGCAACAGCTTCTGTTTTATTAATTTTCATCTTTATATTAAACCGTTTGGCAAGCTTGCTTTCTAAGGTATTAAAGAAAGGATAGTAGCACATGAGTAGTACAGAAATCAATCCCAACGCAAAAGTTTCCGTTAGAGACTTGAATCTATATTACGGCGATTTTCATGCATTAAAAGGTCTGAATATTGATATTCCGGCAAACAAAGTAACTGCGTTTATCGGTCCTTCCGGCTGCGGTAAATCTACTTGTTTGAAAACATTAAACCGCATGAACGATTTGGTAGACGGTTGTAAAATTACTGGTAAAATTACCATCGACGGAGAGGATATTTACGACCCTCGTACAGATATCAATCTGTTGAGAAAACGTGCAGGAATGGTGTTCCAGAAAGCAAATCCATTTCCAATGTCTATTTATGATAACATTGCCTATGGCCCAAGGGTACACGGCATCAAAGCAAAATCCAAGCTGGACGAAATTGTAGAAAGTTCTCTTCGCAGTGCAGCGTTATGGGATGAGGTAAAAGATCGTTTGAAAAAATCCGCATTGGGTATGTCCGGCGGACAGCAGCAGCGTTTATGTATTGCACGTGCGTTGGCTGTAGAGCCCGATATTATTCTTATGGACGAACCAACATCCGCTTTGGACCCAATTTCTACTTTGAAAATTGAGGATTTAATGGATGATTTGCGTGAAAAATATACGGTTATTATCGTAACCCACAATATGCAGCAGGCTGCACGTATTGCGGATAAAACAGCGTTTTTCCTAACAGGAGAAATTGTGGAATATACAGATACACAAACCATGTTCAATAATCCAAAAGACGAAAGAACCGAACGTTACATTACCGGCCGTTTTGGTTAATTTTGTGTTGTGTTATGGAAATGTTTACAATTCCATAGAAAAATGCTAAGATATTATGGATATACTATATGAAACAATACGTTTCAAAGGCTGGAGGTAACAGGTATGCCAAGAAAACTATTTGACCATGAATTGGAAGAACTTGTTAGAGAAATGACCGATTTGGGCAATACTGTAGATGACAGATTCGAAAAAACAATTGAATGTCTGCGTACAGTAGATATAGAAAAAGCAAAGTATGTTGCAGAGCATGACCATGAAATTGACCGTAAAGAGCATAAAACGGAAATCTTATGCTTAAATTTAATTGCACTGCAGCAACCAATTGCAAAAGATTTAAGAATGATTGCCGCATGTTTGAAAATTTTGACCGATATTGAACGTGAAGGCGACCAATGTGCTGATGTTTGTGAAATTTTAAGCACGGGACAAGTTTACGGAAACAGTCTGATTGTATCCAAAATTATTCAAATGATGGAAGCGGCAAGAGATATGTTCCGCCGCGCTATGGATGTATTTATCAGTCGTGACATTGAAGAAGCAAAAGATATTTGTGCCAGCGACGATTATGTGGATAATATGTTTTCTAAAATCATTTTGGAAATCAGCAGCACAATTACACAAAGCTCCAATGTTATGGGTGATGTGGATTTATTGTTGATTACAAAATATGCAGAACGTATGGCTGACCATGCAACCAATATTGCAGAATGGGTTATTTATATTGAAACAGGCGAACATCCTGACTTGAACAAACATGAATTGTCCAGTCCGTATGTACGTGCAGGAAACGATTCTGAAGAAGAATCATGATAAAGGGTGGAGAAAAATATGGCGTTGGTTTATGTGACAGATGATGAGCCGAATATTTGTAAATTAGTAGCGTTTGGTCTGAAAGATGAAGGCTTTGAGACAGCTACGTTTACAGATGGTAATTCTCTATTGGAAGCAATACAAAAACGAAAACCGGACGCTATCATTTTAGACTGGATGATGCCGCCCCCGGATGGATTGACCATATGCCGTTCTTTGCGCAGCGAAGAAGATACTAAATATATTCCTATCTTGTTGCTTACAGCACGCGGTGCCGAAGTGGACAAGGTATTGGGACTTGAAATGGGTGCAGACGATTATATTGTAAAACCGTTTGGCGTGAAAGAAGTTTGCGCACGTGTACGCGCGGTGCTGCGTCGTACGGAAAATCAAGTTGCGCCGCAGCAAGAAGAAAAAATTAAGGGCGGAGATATTACGGTTGATATTGTTTCGCACACTGTAACCAAAGGTGATAAATCAATAGAGCTTACTGCAAAAGAGTTTGATTTATTGGTTATGTTAATGCGCAACTCTGGACGGGTATTGACAAGAGATACACTTCTGGACAGAGTATGGGGAGTGGAATATTTTGGAGATACCCGTACGGTAGATGTGCATGTGCGCTATCTGCGTCAAAAAATTGAAGATAATCCGGATACACCGCAGCTGTTACAAACAGTGCGTGGGGTTGGTTATAAATTTGTTGGTGAATAAAGGGGGCCGATTATGAGAAAGCGCTTGATGGCAAGTACAGCAGCGATTATCATAGTCGGCTTTCTTGTTGCGTTTGCTTTGGCAGCCAAATTGGTTCAGGACCAATATCAATTGGAATTTACGCGGAGGCTGGATTCCATATTGGCAATGATGGAATCTCAGGTAGACGATATCGGACAAGACCCTCAAGGCTTCGCCGTTAAAATAGGAAAAGAATTGCAGGAAAAAGGTCAAGAAATCCGAATTACCATTTTGGATTCCGGAGGAAATGTCATTGGAGACAGCGGAATCGGCGAACAAGGTACGCTTCCTGCGGAAAATCATCTTTATCGCCCTGAAATACAGCAAGCGCAAAAAGAAGCGATTGGCTACGATACCCGTAAAAGTGACAGTATTCAAAAAGAATATTATTATGCTGCGGTACAAGTGGGAGACCGTTACTTTTTAAGGGCTGCGTTGCCCACAGAGGAAATGAACCATGCGGTTACTATGGTATGGATGTATGCCATGATTGCAGGAGCGGTAGGAAGCATTATTGTAGTTTTGGTGACATGGCTGATTTTTACCAAGCTTTCAAAACCGCTGAAAAAGTTATCAGATGCTTCTTTAAAAATTGCAGAGGGAGATTATACCAGTCGTGTAGAGGGAATTTACACGGATGAAATGGGAAATTTAGCCCATACGTTTAATTTAATGGCGGATAATACACAGCAGGCCATTGACGAAATGAAGAGCAAACAGCATCAATTGGAAGGTGTTTTGCAAGGAATGCATGACGGCGTACTTGCCGTAAATGCAGATAATATGATTTTGTTCTTGAATGACAGCGCCAAACAAATGCTTGGAGTTGCCACGTTACAAACCGGCAAATCGTTTGAAGGCAGTTTATTGGTAAGTAAAATTGCCGCATTTATGAATCAGGCGTTAAAAGAAGAAAAAGTGATTAAAGATACTGTTGTTTCAGCAGCAAGCCCACAGGGAGAACGAATCTTCACGGTTTATGCAACCCCCATTCAAAATAATAAAGAATCGGCGGTACTGGCGGTAATTGCAGATGTGACTCATGTCAGCAAGTTGGAACAGCTGCGGAGTGAATTTGTTGCCAATGTGACGCATGAGCTGAAAACACCGCTTACAGCAATACGCGGCAGTATTGAGTTGCTCAAAAGCGCTGACAGAGATGAGGAAACCCGCAGATATTTCTATGATGTTTTGGATATCGAAGCGGAACGGCTGCATCATTTAATTGATGACATGTTGGTATTGTCCCAAATTGAAAATGCAAAGCCCGACAGTACAGAGCAACGGTGTGATGTAGCCCAGGAAATCCGTGAAACAGTGGCCAGATTATACCCAATTGCCGAAAAAGCGAATATTACTCTCAAGGTAGAGTTAAAAGACGGCATTTGTGTTGCGTGTTCCTCATCACGCTTGCAGCAAATGCTTGGTAATCTGATTGAAAATGCAATCAAATACAATAAACCAAACGGTTCTGTTAAAATTACCGCAGAGGAATCGCGGCAAATGGCAGTGATTCGCATTCAAGATACAGGAATCGGAATTGAAGAAGAACATTTTAACAGGTTGTTTGAGCGTTTTTATCGTGTAGATACCAGTAGGTCAAGAGCAATTGGAGGTACGGGGCTTGGCTTGTCCATCGTAAAGCATTTGGCAGTATTATATGGCGGAGAAGTAAGTGTGGAAAGCACACCCGGGGTGGGAACTACATTTACTGTGCGTCTGCCGCTGTTATTGCCGGAAAAATCTTAATATGTCATAAAAACAGCAGCGAGATTTTTTGCTGCTGTTTTTATATGGAATTTATGGTATCAAAAACGCATACAAATGGAATATTCATCTTATTTTTTACTATTAGTATAATTTTTCGTTGAAAAACCGGCTGTACTATGTTAAAATAATAGCGTTTTCATATTGTATTGGCATAGTTACATATGATTTGATTGAGAAGGAGTTTGAAATGAGCGAAAAAGAACAATTGCCAAAGGCGTCCACAGAGCCAAAAGAGCCGACGGACCATCATAAAAAAAGAAAAATTGCCATTATCATTACAGTTATTGTATGTATTCTCATTGTTTTAATTGTTACATTATGTTCTATTTTTCTGGCAGGAGGACAGCCTGGAAAAGACCAGCCGGCCTCAGGTGATGCCAGTGCAGTCAGTTCTATGGAGGATACTTCTTCAACAGAGAGTGAACTTGCAGAAGGCGGCGGTGTACAAAAACCTGTTTATATCGATCCGAATTATGACGGAGTGACAGGTGGAACCGGTACGCAAGGAAGCTTAGAGGGAGGAAATACCAATGGCGGTACAGATAATGGCGGAAACGGTACAAACAATGGTCAAAACAATACAACGACCGCTGTAGGCAAGGTATCCTTGGATGCTGTAGATAAAAAGTTGTTGGTGGGAAAAACAGTTACATTAACGGCGGAAGTATATCCTAATCAAGCAACGGATAAAAAGATAACATGGAAAAGCAGCAATGAATCTGTAGCAACGGTAGAAAGCGGCGTAGTAACAGGAAAATCTCCGGGCGTGGCAGTGATTACAGCGACTGCCTCCAATGGAAAATCTTCTGCATGTGTTGTAACGGTACGTGCAAAAACCGCTTATGATGCACCTTACGACAAAGAGGCTATTTACGCAGATATGGTAGCTTACGGCATGGGAAAAGGATTTACGTTGGATACTGCATTGTCGGCTGATTCTGCTGAATATTTTGAAGAATATACAGGAGATGGCTGGTATCAGGATGCACCGGAATCACTTTGGAGCAAATGTGCTTGGATGATTGATAATGCGGCTCAGTCAGTAACAAGCAGTACCGGCAGCATGGATGGGCATCACTTTAATATTACGTTAAAAGCGGATAATAATGGAGAATATCATATCTATGTGATTTATCAATAAGAAAGAACAGGAACTTTTCGTTTGAAAAGTTCTTTTTTCTTTATCGTTTTCTATTTATGCAACATAAACCACACATAAAAGAAAAAAGGAAAAGATTCACGCTTTTCAGTCATGATGATTCTTTATGGAACATATGATTTTATTATGGAAAGGTGTGGTTATTGTGTTGATATGTTCCATAAAACCGAAAATAAAATTAACGGTTATTGTTATTTTAGGAATCATTGCAGCTATCATTGTATCCGTAATTATTTATTTTAATTTTAAAGGAGAAACATGGGTTATGGTGGCAGGCGCACAATATTCGATACAAGCCGGGGAAAATGAACAAAGAATCGACTTTTTAAAACAATTTGGCTGGGAAGTGGAACAAGAACCTGTATCCATTGAGGAAATTGTGATTCCTCAACAATTCAATCAGGTGTATGAACGCTACAATGAATTACAAAAAACACAAGGAATGGATCTTACCAAATATGCAGGAAAAACAGTGAAAAAAGTAGTATATCAAATTACTAATTATCAGCGTCAGGATACCATTGTGCATGCAACACTGTTAATTTATCATGATAAAGTCATAGGGGGAGATATCAGCTCTGCCGAGTTAGACGGATTCATGTATGGTTTTATGGGAGAAGGTTCACTGGAGACCAATCAATTATCCGGTTCTATGGTAGCATCTGAGATTGAGGAAGCTTCGCAGCAATCCAAAGGAGAAATTCCTACCACAGCGTATCCAACAGACTGATAGACTTTCTCTTGGAGGAAAAGTATGATAAAATAAAGCGACTGATAACAGGAGCGTATGGAAACATGAAAGAACGTTTGGATAAAATTCTTGCATCTCAAAATATAGGAAGCAGAAAAGACGTGGGATTGCTCATACGTAAAGGGGCAATTACGGTAAATGGTCTAGTGGTGAAAAAATCTGATACGAAAGTGGATGGAGACATTGACGAAATTTGTGTCAATGGTACTCCGCTGCAATTTAAACGCCATTTATATCTTATGATGAACAAACCCGCAGGGGTACTAAGTGCAGCCAGGGACAGCCGTATGCAAACAGTACTGGACTTATTGCCTGAAGTATATCGCCGCCGTGGGCTATTTCCCGCAGGAAGACTGGACCGCGATACGGAGGGGCTTTTAATTATTACAGATGACGGAGATTTTGCGCATAAAATGTTGTCTCCCAAAAGTAACGTGTTTAAAGTGTATCATGCAAAATTGGATGCCCCTGTGACAGATGAAGATATTACTGCATTTGAAACGGGAATTGTGATTGGTGACCTGCATTGTTTGCCGGCACATTTGGAACGTTTTGAAAAGAACGGGGAACCGTGGGCAAAGGTGACTATTTGTGAGGGGAAGTTTCACCAAGTAAAACGAATGTTTTTAGCGCGAGGTAAACAAGTTGTATATTTGGAGAGAATTCAAATAGGAAATCTACAGTTGGATACAGATTTACATAGAGGAGAAACACGGGAATTAACAGAACAAGAGAGAACTGCAATTTTTCATAAATAATCGTAAAAAGAACTGTATATTGTGACAGTTCTTTTTTTATATACAAAATACACAAAAGATTTTGGAAAAAGAATGGACAGGCAGTTTTTGAAAAATAAACTTTTTTCAAAAAATCATATGATTTTATGCTAAATAGGTTGAAAAAAACGTAATCTTTGTGTAAAATAAATAATACAATAAATATTTGTGGTGACAAACTTACCAAATGTTAAAAAAATTTTAAGGTATTCATGAACAAATTGCTTTACGCAATTCTTACAAAAAAGTGAGGGAAAATGATATGTCGAACAGATTATTCCAAGGTGTGATTCATCAAATGCGTGACGCCATTGACAGAACAATTGGCGTTATGGACGAAACATCCGTTATAATTGCGTGCAGTGAACTTGGCAGAATTGGAGAAGTAAACGAAAGTGTAAATGCAGAGACAATGGCCTCTACCGATACTTTTGTTTTAAACGGTTATACGTATAAATCATTTGGCAGCCGTCCCAAACCGGAATTTGCCGTATTTGTATCCGGTACAGACAGTGAGGCTGTAAAATACGCAAATTTATTGGCAATTTCTCTTGGCAGCATCAAACAATATTATGATGAAAAATATGACCGCAGCAATTTTATCAAAAATGTAATTTTAGATAACATTTTACCGGGCGATATTTATTTAAAGGCCAGAGAATTGCGCTTTAATACGGATGTAAGCCGTGTTTGTATGTTGATTAAAATTACAAATAAATCTGATGTTTCCGCTTATGATGTCATTCAAAATTTATTCCCTGATAAAACAAAAGACTTTATCATCAATATTAATGAAACTGATATCGCCTTGGTCAAGGAAATACGCAGCGATATTGAGATGAAAGACTTGGATAAACTGGCAAGCTCTATTGTAGATACATTATCCAGCGAATATTATATCCATTGTATGATTGGTATCGGTACCATTGTTGTGGGTATTAAAGATTTGGCACGCTCCTTTAAAGAAGCTCAGGTTGCAATGGAAGTAGGCAAAGTGTTTGATACGGAAAAAACCATTGTAAGCTATGACAATTTGGGTATTGCACGTTTGATTTATCAATTGCCTACCACTTTATGTGATATGTTCCTGAAAGAAGTGTTTAAACGCGGCTCCATAGAATCCTTAGACCATGAAACATTGTTTACCATTCAACGTTTTTTTGAAAATAATTTAAACGTATCAGAAACTTCCCGTAAACTTTTTGTTCATAGAAATACCTTGGTTTATCGTTTGGAAAAAATTAAAAAGATTACAGGTTTAGACTTGCGTGAGTTTGAAGATGCGATTGTATTTAAAGTTGCCTTAATGGTGAAAAAGTATCTTTCTTCCAATCCTGTAAAGTTCTAGAATTATTTTTTCTTGATATTTCCAATCGTGACAGAGTTAACAAAATTATTACAAAATAATTACAGTTATTTTCATTAAAAGAATTATAAAAGAAAGACCCATTGGTATGATTGTAAATAATATCAGTGGGTTTTGACACTTTTTCAAAAACTTACTCGAATTTTGTTACCAATGAGGAGAATTTGTTTTGATAGAGTTTAAGAATGTCTCCAAAGTATACCCCAATGGTGCGGTTGCTTTGAAGAATGTAAACATTAACATAGAAAAAGGCGAATTCGTTTTTATCGTGGGCTCCTCCGGTGCCGGTAAAAGTACTTTTTTGAAGTTAATTATGTGTGAAGAAAAACCGGAATCCGGCGACATTATATTCAACGGGCGAAATTTGTCAAAAATACGTAAGAGAGAAATTCCGTATATCAGACGTAATATGGGAACTGTGTTCCAAGATTTCCGCCTGATTGACCATATGACTGTTTATGATAATGTTGCATTTGCCATGCACGTTGTAGGAGCAAGCAACCGCGAGATTAAAAAACGTGTACCTTATATTTGCGGATTGGTTGGCCTTGAGAAAAAGATGAAGTGTAAACCTCATGAACTTTCCGGTGGCGAACAGCAGCGTGTTGGTTTGGCAAGAGCGCTTGTGAATAACCCAAAAATTATCATTGCAGACGAACCTACAGGTAACGTTGACCCGGATTTATCCTTTGAAATTGTAGATTTGCTCAGCGAGATTAACCGCCGTGGTACCACTGTTCTTATGGTTACTCATGAGCATGACTTGGTTCAGCATTTCCATAAACGTGTCATTGAAATTCATGGCGGTGTTGTGGTTGCTGATACAAACGTGAAAAATCAGCCACAGCCTTATGTAAGGGGAGCGTCAGTACCAAATACGCCTGAACAAGAACAGGAAACATTCCAAGATGATGATTTGCTTGATGATTATAGAGAAGATGATGCAGGCGAACAAGTTACATATCCCGACTCTGATTATCAGGAAATGTTAAGACGTTACAGTGTTGCTTCTGAAGAAGAGGCGGAGGGGCAAACAGAAGAAGTAAAAGAATATATTCCGGGACATGTAAAAGAGCATATTGTAAATGTTGAAACAATTTCTCAACCGGAGGCTCAGCCGGAAGACGAAGATAATGAGGACGAAATTGTTCACTATGAAGATGCATTGGAAGAACTTGAAAATGTTTTAAAACATGAAACAGAAGAGGACGAGCAAGACAAGGAGGTGGCAAAAGGATGAAATTAGGCTACCTGTTTAAAGAAGGCGTAAAAAATGCCTGGTCTAATCGTACTATGACAATTGCTTCCATTGCTGTTTTGGTTTCTTGTCTGTTACTAACCGGCTCTGCAGTTCTTTTTTCTATGAATCTTGCTAAGGCAATGGAGGTTTTCCAAGGAGGGAACTCCATTCAGGTATATTTGGATGAAGGATTACCTACTTTGGAATCTGTAAAAATAGGAGAAGCCATTAAATCCATTGATAACGTAGAGAATTGTGAGTTTGTTTCAAAAGATGAAGCGGTACAAAGCTATATTGACGCTTTGGGTGGTGACGGCGACATTCTGGCCGGATTAACGGGAGAAAATAATCCGCTGCCGGACGCTTTCAGAATTTCATTAAAAGATTTATCTATTTATGAAGAAACAGCGCAGCAAATTCTAAGCATTGAGGGCGTACAAAAAATTAATGACTATTCCGAAGTTGCAAATAAATTAACCAGACTGGATACTATGGTGAAAATTGTTGCAATCAGTGTTGTAACTGTATTAGGCATCGTTTCACTGTTTATCATTGCCAATACCATTCGAGTCACTATGCACTCCAGAAGACTGGAAATCAGTATTATGAAATCGGTTGGTGCTACAAACGGTTTTGTAAGAGTGCCATTTTTAGTGGAAGGTGCTTTAATCGGATGTATTTCCGGTTTGATTTCCAGTGGTTTGGTTGCGTTGGCATACAATTATGTAATGAAGGTTATTTCCAGCCTGATGTCATCGTTTATACCATTGCCGTTATCAACAGTCATTCCTTGGACTCTTTTAGCGTTTGTTGGGGCAGGTATTTTATTTGGACTGGTTGGCGGTTTAATCTCCATTGGAAAGTATTTGAATAAAGAAGGGAGTAAGGTAATTGCTTTGTAAAACTTTGAGAAACAAAATTATTAAAATTGCATTGATTGCCACTATGGCTGTTTCTGTTACCGTAGCACCAATTATGCATACATATTTCACTCCTACCGTTTCCGCAGCATCTTCTTTGGATGAACTGCAGGAAAAACAGAATGAAATTGAACAGCAAAAAGAAGAAACCAACGCAAAGTTGGAAAGCTTGAAGGCTGACCAAACACAGCAACAGGAGTACAAAAATACACTTGATCAACAATTGTATAATGTAAAACAAGAAAAATATGTGATTGAAGAACGTATTAGTGTGCTGAATGCTCAAATTGTTGAAAAGCAAGCTGCAATTGAAGATAAGCAAATAGAAATTGACGCGAATTTTGAACAATTGGGTCAACGTCTAAATGCAATTTATCTTGCAGGGGAAACAACTACGTTAGAAATCCTACTTCATTCCAGCAATGCAACTGAGCTAATGGACAATATGGAAGTAGTGCAAAGCATTACAGAACATGATAAAAAACTAATTGAAAAGTTACAAACAGATATCAGTGAAATTAAGGATGAAAAAGCTGAGATTGAAGCCAACCGTGACGAAGTATCCAATGCTAAAGTAGAGCTTGACCAAAAGCAGGAAGAAATCAATGCACTTGTGGAAGAAAGTAATCGTGTATTGGAAGAGCTAAATGCGAATATTGCCCAAGAAAATGAGCATTTGCATGCTTTGGATGAACAAAGTGCCGAAGCGGCTGCAGCAGTGGATCAGTGGTTTGCGGATTATTATGCACAACAAGCACAACAAGCGCAGCAAAATCAAAACAATAACTCTGGCGGCTCCGGAAACTCAGGTGGTTCCGGCAGTTCCGGCGGCTCTACCAACGGTGGCGGAAGTTCTTCCGGTGGGGGAAGTTCCAGTGGCGGTGGCACCATTATCAATGGTGGTTTAAGTTCCACAGGTTGGATGTTCCCTGCGCCGGGTACATACGGATTGACTTCTGACTTTAGCGATGGCAGAAATCACGGGGCATGGGATATTGCAACAGGCGGCTGCAGTGGTAACCCAATTGTTGCTGCAAAGTCTGGTACAGTAGTTAATGTGAATACTGACAGCTGGGGTGGCGGCTATGGTACTTTTGCGTTTGTGGATCATGGTAACGGATACATTACGGTATACGCTCATATGAGTAGTAGGGTGGTTAGTGTCGGTGATTATGTAAGTCAAGGACAGGTACTTGGCTATATAGGTACTACAGGTCAGTCAACAGGACCACACTTACACTTTGAAATTCGTCTTAATGGTGTAAAACAAGATCCTTATAATTATTATTCTGATCTTTACGGCTCCTTAACAAAATATTTTTAGTGCTTAAAAACGATTCTGAATGTAAACTCAGAATCGTTTTTGTTTTGCGAAGAAGAATTATTATTTTGGATTCTTCACTGAATTTATCATTCTTTATTTTTTGTAATTATAAATTTATGGTGTAGGTATTTTGTTCTAACTCCCTAATTATCATTGACAGATACCGGCACTTTTACTATAATAGAACATAAGTATTAATCAATGCTGACAGCATTTTATTTATACAGCACACACCAATTTTATATCAATATCATAAAGGTGGTTATTCACATATGTCTAAACCAATTTTTTTGACAGAAGAGGGCCTTGCAGCTCTAGAGCAAGAACTGGAAGATCTTAAATCTGTCAAACGTAAAGAAATTGCAGAGAAAATTAAAGTCGCACTATCATTTGGTGACTTGTCTGAAAATAGTGAATATGATGAGGCGAAAAACGACCAAGCCATTGTAGAAGCACGTATTGCAGATATTGAGGTTATGCTGAAAAACGTGCAAGTCATTGACGAAAGTGAACTTAGCACAGAGAACATCCATATTGGTTCTAAAGTGGAAGTAAAAGTAACTGCGGTGAAAAATGGAGAGTCCAATATCAAAGAATACCGTATTGTAGGTTCTAACGAGGCAAACCCAAAAGCAGGAAGAATTTCTGATGAATCTTTGATTGGAAAATCTTTATTGGGACATACTGTAGGAGATAAGGTAGAAGTGGAAGTACCTGCAGGTGTTATGCTTTATGAAGTGTTAAGTATTTCAAAGTAAGATTGTAGGGGGGCGGCGTGAGTTTTTCACCCTGCCCCTTTATTTTTTAAGAAGTTTAAAGTAGGGAGAGTATAACATGAGCGAAAAGGAAAAAGAGGCTATTGTGGAAGAACAGCAGCAAGATATCAGCGAATTACTTCAAATTCGTCGTGATAAATTGTCTGCATTACAAGCAGAAGGAAACAATCCGTTTTTTGTAAATACTTGCGATAAAGATATTAGTGCACAGGAAATTCATGACCGTTTTGAAGAGTTGGAAGGAAAAGATGTGTGCATTGCAGGTCGTATTATGAGTTGGCGTGATATGGGAAAAGCAAGCTTTATGGATATTCACGACCGTTCCGGGCGAATGCAGGTATATTTGAAAATAGACGAAGTTGGAGAGGATGTATACAAGGGACTCTCTAACTGGGATTTAGGTGACATTGCAGAAGTAAAGGGATATGTGTTCAGAACACGCCGCGGAGAAATTTCTGTACATGCAAAATCGATTCGTTTGCTTTCCAAATCTTTGCTTCCATTGCCTGAAAAGTTCCATGGACTTAAGGATACAGACTTAAGATACCGTCAACGCTATGTGGATTTGATTGTAAATCCGGAAGTGAAAGACACTTTTATCAAACGCAGCAAAATTATCAGCACCATGCGTTCTGTACTGGATAACTTAGGATTTATTGAAGTAGAAACTCCTATTTTAAATACCATTGCGGGCGGTGCTGCTGCCAGACCTTTTATTACACATCACAATACTTTAAATATGGACTTGTTTTTGCGTATTGCACCTGAGCTGTATCTGAAACGTTTGATTGTAGGCGGTATGGAAAAAGTGTATGAAATTGGACGCCAATTCCGTAATGAAGGTATGTCCGTGAAACATAACCCTGAATTTACTACCATTGAACTGTATGAAGCTTACACAGATTACCACGGTATGATGGATATCACAGAGAATTTGATCAATGCTTGTGCACAAGCTGTTTGTGGAAGCGATATTATTACGTATCAAGGGGAAGAAGTAAATCTGCAAAAACCATTTCGTCGCTTGACGATGATTGAAGCTGTGAAAGAGTACACAGGTGTAGATTTTGATACATTTGCAGGCGACAATGAAAAGGCACATGCTGTGGCAAAAGAACTGGGTTTGCCTGTTGAAAAACATCATGTTTGGGGCGATATTTTAAATCTGGCATTTGAAGAAAAAGTAGAAGAAAAACTTCTACAACCAACCTTTATTTGTGATTATCCTGTTGAAGTTTCTCCACTGACAAAACGGAAACCAGACAGACCTGAACTGGTGGAACGGTTTGAGCTGTTTATTACACGACGCGAATTTGCAAATGCATATACAGAATTAAATGACCCAATTGACCAAAAAGAGCGTTTTGAATATCAAATGAAATTACGTGAACAAGGTGATGAAGAAGCCAATCAAATTGATGAAGACTTTATTACAGCGCTGGAATATGGTATGCCTCCTACCGGTGGTATGGGTATGGGAATTGACCGTTTGGCAATGTTGTTGACAGACAGTGCATCTATTCGAGATGTATTGCTATTCCCCACAATGAAACCAAGAGACTAAATTTCACATAAAAGAAAAGAGATGACACAATCATGAGAAGTGATTTAATGAAGGGCGGTCCCAGCCGCGCACCTCAGCGTTCATTATTGCGTGCATTGGGACTTTCGGATACGGAATTGACACGTCCGTTTATTGGGGTGGTTTGTTCCAAGAGCGATTATATCCCGGGTCACAAACACTTGGGAGAAATTGCGGAAGCAGTAAAAGCAGGAATCCGTAATGCAGGCGGAGTTCCGTTTGAGTTTGAAACAATTGGTGTTTGCGATGGCCTGGCAATGGGACACCAAGGTATGAAATACTCTTTATGCTCCCGTGAATTAATTGCGGACTCTATTGAAGTCATGCTGACAGCTCATCCTTTAGATGCGGTTGTGTTTATTCCAAACTGCGATAAAATTGTACCAGGTATGATTATGGCAGCCTGCCGTTTGAATTTGCCAAGTATTTTTGTAAGCGGCGGACCAATGCTGCCGGGCAAACATAAAGACACTCGTTTTGGACTTTCCGAAATGTTTGAAGCGGTTGGAAGTTATGCTTCCGGAAAAATTGATTTGGACGAATTGACAGATATGGAAAAATCAGCTTGTCCAAGCTGCGGTTCTTGTTCCGGTATGTATACGGCAAATTCCATGAACTGTTTAACTGAGGCCATCGGGCTGGCTTTACCTGGAAATGGCAGTATTCCTGCTGTGATGTCTGCTAGAACAGCGCTTGCAAAGCAAGCAGGCGAACGCATTATGGAATTGCTGAAACAGGATATTCGTCCAAAAGACATTTTAAATGAAAAAGCATTTGAAAATGCGTTAAGAAGCGATATGGCTCTGGGGTGCTCCAGCAATACCGTTCTGCATTTGCTTGCAATTGCATACGAAGCAGGTGTGAACGTAACCATGGATTTGATTGATGAAATCAGCAAAACAACGCCTCAGCTTTGCAAATTAAATCCTGCAAGCGAAGTGTTTATTACAGATTTAAATGAAGTAGGCGGGATTCAATCTGTGCTGAAAGAGCTTGCAAAAGCAGGATTGGTACATACGGATATTCCAACAGTCAATGGTACAGTTGGTGAGAGAATGCAGAATTATCCTGCGGCTGATGGTGAGGTTATCCGTACTGTGGAAAATGCTTTCCGTAAAGATGGCGGTATTGCTATCTTAAAAGGCAATATTGCACCGGAAGGCGCAGTTGTAAAACAAGGTGCAGTTGCACCTGAAATGATGGTTCACAGTGGTCCTGCACGTTGCTTTAACTGTGAAGAGGATGCTTCTGAAGCAATTCTTGGCGGTAAAATTAAAGCGGGTGATGTTGTAATTATTCGTTATGAAGGACCAAAAGGCGGTCCTGGTATGCGTGAAATGTTACAGCCAACTGCGGCCATTACAGGTATGGGGTTGGGTGCCAGCGTTGCACTGATTACAGACGGACGTTTTTCAGGTGCTACCCGAGGCGCTTCTATCGGACACGTTTCTCCAGAAGCTGCAGCAGGCGGTGTGATTGCGTTGATAGAAGATGATGATATCATTGATATCAATATTACAGAACGCAAACTGGATGTTCGTGTAAGTGAGGAAGAACTTGCAGAAAGAAAGAAACGTTGGAAAGCTCCTGAAAAAGAACTGACAGGTTACATCAAACGCTATGCACAGCATGTAACCTCCGGTTCTCGCGGTGCTGTATTCGAAAAATAAAGACACGTATTATTTTGTCGGCACAGTACCCGTAAAACGGTACCGTGCCATTTTTTGTGAAGTTGAAAAAAGATGAAAAAAACAGTATAATAGATAGAAACAATTATGAGTTTGAATGAGGGGGAATAGAAATGGGCATGACAATGACACAAAAAATTCTTGCTGTACATGCCGGGTTGGATTCTGTAAAAGCAGGTCAACTAATTGAAGCCAACTTAGACATTGTATTAGGCAATGATATTACGAGCCCGGTTGCAATCAATGAGTTTGAAAAATGTGGTGCCAAGGGCGTATTTAACAAAGAAAGAATTGCGCTTGTAATGGACCACTTTACACCAAATAAGGATATTAAGGCTGCAGAACAATGCCGTCAGGTAAGAAATTTTGCAGATAAATATGATATTAAAAATTATTTTGATGTAGGACAAATGGGTATTGAACATGCACTTCTCCCTGAACAAGGGGTTGTAGGTCCCGGCGATGTTATTATTGGTGCGGATTCACATACTTGCACTTACGGTGCTTTAGGTGCATTTTCCACAGGCGTAGGCTCTACAGATATGGCTTGCGGTATGATAACAGGTAAAGCATGGTTTAAGGTACCGTCTGCAATTAAAGTGGAACTTGTGGGAAAACTCCAAAAATATGTAAGTGGTAAAGATGTTATTTTGCACTTGATTGGTAAAATTGGTGTAGATGGTGCTTTGTATCGTTCTTTAGAGTTTACAGGAGAAGGTATCGCAAGTTTATCCATGGATGACCGTCTTTGCATTGCGAATATGGCAATTGAAGCAGGCGCCAAAAATGGTATTTTCCCGGTAGATGAAGTGACGCTGGAATATTGCAAAGGCAGATGCCAGAGGGAACCCAGAATTTTTCAGGCAGACGCGGATGCAGAGTACGATGAAACCATTGTGATTGACCTTTCAGCATTGCGCCCGACAGTTGCATTTCCTCATTTACCTGAGAACACCAAGACTATTGATGAAATTGGAGAAAATGAAATCAAAATTGACCAAGTGGTAATTGGTTCCTGTACCAACGGTAGAATTGAAGATTTGGAAGTAACCGCTGAGATTTTAAAAGATAAAAAAGTTGCCAAACATGTAAGATGTATCATTATTCCGGGTACACAGTCCATTTATTTGGAAGCTATTCGCAGAGGCTGGGTAGAAATCTTCATTGAAGCAGGCGCTGTATTTTCTACACCAACATGTGGTCCTTGCCTGGGCGGACACATGGGCATTCTGGGTAAAGGCGAGCGTGCGGTTTCAACAACAAACCGTAACTTTGTGGGACGTATGGGCCACATTGATTCAGAAATTTACTTGTCCAGTCCGGCAGTTGCTGCTGCAAGTGCATTGACTGGTTATATTACAGACCCAACCAAATAAAAAGGAGGCTTTCCATATGAACGCACACGGTATTGTACATAAATATGGCGATAATGTTGATACAGACGTGATTATCCCTGCCCGTTATTTGAATACTGCTTCCCATAGTGAGCTGGCTGCTCATTGTATGGAAGATATTGACAAGGATTTTGTGAACAAAGTAAAACAAGGCGATATCATTGTTGCCAATAAAAACTTTGGCTGCGGTTCTTCTCGTGAACATGCTCCTATCGCTATTAAAGGAAGTGGTATTTCATGTGTAATTGCAAGCACATTTGCCCGTATCTTTTATCGCAACTCTATTAATATCGGCCTTGCAATTTTAGAATGTGATGAGGCGGCAAAAGATATTAAAGACGGTGATGAAGTAAAAGTAGATTTTGATACAGGTGTAATCGAAAATATTACTACGGGAAAAACATATCAGGCAGAACCATTCCCGCCGTTTATTCAAAATATTATTTCCAAAGGCGGATTACTGAAAAGTATAGGAAAATAATGAGGAGGAGTATTTCTGAAATACATTGGTATTTTGGTTATACTCTTTTGTTGTTTTATAGACAGAAAAACGGAAAAGCTTTATAAAATATTCATAAATATCAAGCGATTTTCTATTATAATGAAGCTATCAAGATACTAAAGAGAGGAATCGGTTATGATGTCGGCAGGTAAAATATTAGTAGTGGATGACGACCAGAATATTTGCGAATTATTGCGTTTATATATTGAAAAAGAAGGCTTTGAAGTCCGTATTGCCAATGACGGTCGCAAAGCATTGGAGATTTTTGAAGAACAAAATCCCGATTTGATTATGTTGGATATTATGCTGCCGGAATTGGACGGTTGGCAGGTATGCAGAGAAATCAGAAAAAAATCTCAATGTCCTATTATTATGCTGACTGCAAAAGGTGAGGTATTTGATAAAGTACTTGGCCTTGAATTAGGTGCGGACGATTATGTGGTGAAACCATTTGAAACCAAAGAAGTAGTTGCGCGCATTAAGGCTGTTTTGCGCCGCTACGGAAGCAATGCAGAGGAGCAGATAAAAGAAGTACGTTACGATAAACTAAGCATCAACTTGACCAATTATGAGTTGAAGGTGGATGGCGTGGCAATTGACACACCTCCCAAGGAGATGGAATTGATTTACCATTTGGCCAGCAATCCCAACCGTGTATTTACTCGTGACCAGCTTTTGGATGAGGTATGGGGATTTGATTATTACGGAGATTCCCGTACTGTTGACGTACACGTAAAGCGTTTAAGAGAAAAGTTAGAGGGCGTTTCTGACAAATGGGCGCTGAAAACCGTTTGGGGTGTTGGTTACAAATTTGAGCTGAAAGAATAAAGAGAGGGCTGTTTTGATTGAAAAAGAGCTTGTTTAAGAAATACCTAAGTGTAACATCTATTATCATCGTGGTTAGCTTTTTATTCTTAGGCACCGTTATGATTGTATTTATTGCCCGCTATTTTCAGTCTGAAAAGCAGGCGCAATTAACGCAGAATGCAAAAAGTATGGCAAGCATTGCAGGTCAAAGTGTTGTTATGATGCAGGATAATCAATACTTAATTGACGGTTCCAGAATGGCTTTATTTATTAAGGCTTTTTCCGAGAATGTAGATGCTGATTTTTTCTTGGTGGATCAGTCCGGTGCTGAAATGATTTCTACCTACAGCATTGAAGAAGATGAAAATCCCAATGTAGATATCAAATCCAGACAAAATATCAGTTCTGAGACAATGCAGCAGGCATTATCCGGATATTTTTCCGCTACAGGTACTATGAATGGATTATATAGCAGTAATTACTATATTATTGGTGTACCGATTGTTACCACCAATTCTTCAGGTCAACAAGTAGCGATAGGAGCTGTATTTGCTGCATCTGACTTAAAAGTATTGGATGTATTCAGGGATGAAACCATTAAAATGTTTTTACTGGCTGCTGTTGCAGCATTTATGGTGTCTTTCTGCATTGTTTGGACATTCTCATACAAATTGGCAAAGCCACTGAGAGAAATGGCAATTGCAACCAAACACTTTGGAGAAGGAGATTTCTCGGTTCGTGTTCCTGTTGAAAGTCAGGACGAAATTGGAGAGCTGGCATCTGCATTTAACCAAATGGCGGAAACATTGGCGGCAGGTGAAAGTATGAGGCGCAATTTTATTGCCAATACTTCTCATGAGCTGAAAACGCCTATGACAACCATTGCAGGATTTGTGGATGGTATTCTGGACGGCACCATTCCCGAAGAAAAACGCAATCATTATTTGAGAATTGTTTCACAGGAAGTAAAACGTTTGTCCCGTTTGGTAAAAACCATGTTGGATCTTTCTAAAATTGACAGCGGTGAAATGAAACTGCGCCTTACTCGCTTTGATTTGAGTAATACCGTATTTGTTACACTGCTATCTTTTGAAAAAGCCATAGAAGACAAAAAAATAGAAATCCGTGGTTTGGAGACCGCCTCCAGCTTATTTGTAGACGGTGACCCTGATATGATACATCAGGTTTTATATAATTTATTGGAAAATGCAGTAAAGTTTACGAATGTAGAAGGTTACATTGACATACGCTTAGCAGAAACCAATGACCGTGTGACAGTTACCATTAAGAACAGTGGTCCCGGCATTCCCGCGGATGAAGTGGCTATGATATTCGACCGTTTCTATAAAACGGATAAATCTCGCAGTCAAGATAAAAACGGAATGGGTCTTGGACTTTATATTGTTCGTACCATCATTCGTCTGCATGGCGGTGAAATCAGTGTTAGCAGCGTTGAAAATGAATTTTGTCAATTTGAATTCTGGCTGCCTAAAAAAATAAAAGATTTGAATTCCGACAAGGGAAAAGACAGCAAGGAACCAAAGGACAGTAAGTGGAGTAATCCGCTAAAAAGTGATAATAAGCAAGCGAAAACAGATAAGAAAGCGAAGAAAAAAGAAGACGCAGGTTCTGCGCCTGAGGTCATTGAAGTGACAGATGTAGAAATTGTAGAAAAACCAAAAGATGACGATGCTGCACTGCATTGATGTGTAATGAACAGTAGGGTAAACTTAGTTTTGCCCTACTGTTTGTCATCAGATACTATTGATAAGAGGTGTATACATGGACGAAAATCGCAATCCGTTTGATTCTACGCAGCCAAATACCAATCCGTCTGAACCACAGCAGACAGGTAACTATAATACTCCGTCAACGAAACATCCTCAACAGGGAGCATATGGTCAATCGGAAAATGTCTACTATCAAGCGGGGCAAGAATATAGGAATACAGAACAGAATCAGCAAACAGAAAGTTCTGATATTCCGCCATACCAATGGAACTCTTCCTATCAGGGAGATTTTTCCCAGAATCAGGGGGTGTCAGGACAGCAAGCTCCACGCGATTCCTATGGACAGCAATATCCTTACGGAACAGGACAGCCGAATTCTTGGAATCAAAATGATAGTGCCGGTTCATTTCCCGATTGGAATGGACAGTATTGGCAAAATGGAGCAGGATTTCAGCCTTCTCCTTTCGGATGGCCTCCTCAGGAACCAAAAAAGAAGATGAGCGTAGGCATGAAGGTATTTATTGTGATATTGGCTGTTTTGGCAGTCAGTTTTATTGGTGGTTTTGCAGGATTCGGGATTTATGTGGTAGTTCAGCAGCAAGATGGAATATCATCTGAATCAAGTGACAATCACACTTCTTCTCAATCCTCCAATGATTCTATTGTAGATGAGGACACAGCTGCAAATATTCCTGATAGAACTGACCCAAATTTTCAGGGAATTACACTTTCATCTGCAGACAGCCAAGTACTCACACCTGAACAAGTATATGAAAAAGTATCTGTATCAATGGTCAGTGTTTTAGCGACTTCTATCGGTAGTACAACAGAAAGCAGTTCTTCCGTTAGTCAGGGAAGCGGAGTGATTGCAACCTCCAATGGATATATCATTACAAATGCACACGTAATTAATTATTCCAAATCCGCACGAGTAGCTGTTATTACGCATGACCAGAAACAGTATGATGGTGTCGTTGTAGGTCTTGATAAGGATGCCGACTTGGCTGTGATTAAAATTGAAGCGGAAGGCTTAATACCCGCTGAATTTGGAGATGACAATGATTTATCTGTGGGAGAAACAGTGGCTGCAATTGGAAATCCGGGTGGCATACAGTATTCCGGCTCTATGACTATGGGAGTTGTGTCTGCAGTGAATCGCAGTGTAGCAAATTACAGCAGTACAGGCATTACGTATATTCAAACGGATACCGCCATTAATCCGGGTAACTCAGGTGGTGGGTTAATCAATATGCGTGGACAGATTGTCGGAATTAATACCATAAAAGTAGTTTCTTCCGGTTATGAGGGGATGGGATTTTCTATTCCAATCAGTCAGGCTAAGTCAATATTGGATACGTTAATCAGAGAAGGTGATATACCATCTGTCGGTAAGCTGGGGATTACGGGTTCTACTCGATATCTGCCGGTAGATGGTGAAAACTATTCGATAGCGGGCGGCGTATTAATTGCATCTATCGATAGCAGCAGTCCCTTGACAAACAGCGACTTGGAACAGGGAGATTTAATTGTAGCATTTAATGATAATACCATTAAAACACTTGAGGACGTATATACGCAGCTAAAAGACTATCGAGTTGGAGAAGAAGTTACCTTAACTATTCGAAGAATCAATGAAAATGAAGATTTCACATTTGATGTGCAAACTACGATTATGAATCGAAACTAAAAATATTATTGTTGTTTCAGCATTCGTTAAAAGCCGAACTTTCTTAATAGAAAGTTCGGCTTTTTTCTTTTTTTCGCATTTTATCATGCTTTTGAAAAGTTTTTTCACATCATATTTCCCTGTTCAGGCGAATTTCCCACTGTTTTTTACGGTATAGTGAGGGGGTTTATATAAATAAAAGCATTAGGAGGATTTTATGGAACATACAGAACAGGAAAAACAGGCAAAGTTAGTGGAAGGTCTTGAGCGCTTAGCTTTTGGTAATGTAACAGATGCCATTAAACTTTTGTTTTGTGATGAGTTAAATACCCGCATACTGAATAAATTGGACTTATTTCATATTTCTGAAATTAAGCGACCAAAAGGCGGAGGAATAGAAATCAAATTTTATGACCGTTTGAAAGCGCTTCAATGTTTGCAGGAATTATACAATGGTCAGTCAAGCGATACTTCCGGTTTTTATCGTGCCTTGGAGCAAGGTGTGAAAACATTTGAGGAGGATGAATCTTAATTGAGATTTCAATCATTCTCAAAAAAACAGCTGCAGGCATTAAGTTGGTGGTATAGAGGCAGTCCATACGCCTCTTACACAGCTGTTATTTGTGACGGTGCAGTCAGAAGCGGAAAAACTCTATGTATGAGTATTTCGTTTTTCCTCTGGGCTTTTTATCAATTTCAAAATCAATCGTTTGCCTTCTGCGGTAAAACCATACGCTCGTTAAGGCGCAATTTAATCACCCCTGTTTTACCAATTTTGAAGGAGTTGGGCTTTCAATGTCACATTCATTATTCTGAAAATTGTTTGAGTGTAATCTTTCAAGGACGAAAAAATCGATTCTATTTGTTTGGCGGTAAAGATGAAGGTTCGGCAGCAATGATACAAGGCATCACGTTAGCGGGCGTTATGTTTGATGAAGTTGCCCTGATGCCGCGCTCTTTTGTGGAGCAGGCTCTGGCAAGATGCTCTGTAGAAGAGGCAAAGTTTTGGTTCAACTGTAATCCGGAGCATCCTCAGCATTGGTTTTATCAGGAATGGATTTTAAAGGCCAAACAAAAACAGGCGTTATATTTACATTTTACGATGGAAGATAACCCGTCTTTGTCCCCAAAAGTGCGTAAGCGCTATCATTCTTTATATTCAGGTGCGTTTTATGAACGCTTTGTTTTGGGAAAATGGGTAGCAGTACAAGGGCTTATTTATCCTTTTATGACTCAAGATAGATTTTGTGATACACCAAAAGGGGCGTTTGAGGAATATGTAGTATCCTGCGATTACGGAACGATGAATCCTTCCTCCTTTGGTTTGTGGGGAAAACAACAAGGGATTTGGTATCGTCTGGAAGAATATTACTATCATTCCCGTTTGACAGGGACATCCCGAACGGATGAAGAACATTATGAAGGATTGGTAGATTTAATCGCAGGCCGTCCGGTTACCAAAATTGTGGTAGACCCATCTGCCGCCAGCTTTATTGCGGTCATTCAGCGTCATGGAGCATATTTGGTTCTTCCCGCAAAAAATGACGTGTTAGATGGTATCCGTGCAGTAAGTGTTGCGTTAAAACAAGGGGATATCCGAATTTGCAATACTTGTACGGATACGATTCGTGAATTTGGTTTATACCGCTGGAACGATTCCATGCATAAAGATACGCCGATTAAAGAAAATGACCATGCTATGGATGACATTCGCTATTTTGTTTCTACCGTTTTATCAGAAAGAAACGACGATTTTTTTGTTATGGCAGCGCAACGCTGTTGATTTATTTCAGTAAAGCGCAGCCGACATAGAAAATGCCAACAACAGATGATAGAGAAAAAAGAAGGGATTTTTTCATTGAATTTCATGAGAAAACAAGGACAAGAGGGGAAAAAGAAGAAAAAAGAACAAGCTTTAGAAAGTAAGACAGTTGACGCTACCATGGCAGTTCAAACTGTGGGTAAACAAGATTACTTTGTATGGCAATGTTGTGAGAATAACATTGCTGCAGAGCGGCAGCTTTATACTGCATTAAGAGGTGCGGTACCGATTATTGATTCTGCCATTCATAAATTACTTCGTATTATTGGAAATTTTACTATAGAATGCGAAGATAAACAGGCAGAAAAGGAACTGCACTCTTTTCTGGACCATGTAAAGGTGAATACGTATCAACAAGGTATTTACAGTTTTATCAGCTGTTATTTTGACCAGCTACTTACCTATGGTACAGCAGTTGCCGAGATAGTTCCTACCATAGGCGGTGATGATATTGGCGCGTTGTATGTAGCTGATTTGGACAACATTGATTTGATGCATGACGATAAAACGTTATCTGTGGATATTTATGTAAAAGATAGTTTTGGAGAAAGAAAGCCGATTCCATATCCGGAGTTGATTTTAATGACAGCACTGAATCCGCCTCATGGCAGTGCACATGGTGTTTCCATTTTAAGAGGGTTGCCGTTTGTCAGTGAGGTACTTCTAAAAATTTATAAATCCATTGGTATGAATTGGGACAGAGTCGGTAATGTCAGATTTGCAGTTACCTATAAACCGACCAATGACCCTATGGACCGTGCGTATGCAAAAGAACGTGCACAGCAAATTGCTACAGAATGGAGTCGTGCGATGCGCAGCGGCGATATCAGTGATTTTGTGGCAGTGGGTGATGTAGGGATTAAAGTCATTGGCGCGGACAACCAGATTTTAGATAGCGAAGTACCTGTACGTCAGATGATGGAGCAGATTATTACAAGGCTTGGATTACCCCCATTTATTTTAGGATTGTCATGGTCCTCGACCGAAAGAATGTCCAGCCAGCAGGCGGATGTTTTAACAAAAGAAATGGAAGCTTACCGTATGCTGCTGAACCCTTCTATTGAAAAAATATGTTCCCTTTGGCTTACACTGCATGGTTATGATACCTCTTTTGAAATTGTATGGGATACCATTACCATGCAAGACCGTGTAGAAGAAGCAGATGCCAGGTTAAAACACGCGCAGGCAGAAAAACTGGAATGGGAAACAGCAAAGGAAAAGGAGGGGAAACAGTGAACGGAGCTATTATCAAACATATGCAAACAGATATGACGCACGATTTGGAATGCATCAATCAATATACACGCAGACCATTTACGGAACAGGAAGTATATACGTTTTCCGTGGTGCTTTGTGACAACGAAATCGACCGCGATTTTGAACGGTTCAGTGTGGAAGCATTACATACGTTAAGCCAGTTGTTTTTAGGAAAAACAGGTATTTTTGACCACAATATGAAAACAGGTAATCAAGCGGCACGTATTTACGATACGGCAATGGAAACCATGGAAGATAAAATGACTTCTTATGGAAAACCGTATACTCGTTTGGTAGCAAAAGCATACTTGCCGCGATGTGAAAAAAACACAGATTTGATTATGGAAATTGAAAGTGGTATGAAAAAAGAAGTAAGTGTAGGTTGTGCTGTTGCAGAGAGAATTTGTTCTGTTTGCGGTGCAAACCAAGCATTCGCACCATGTAACCATAAACAGGGAAAACAGTATGAAAAAAACGGAGCAAAAGAAGTCTGCCACATTGTTTTGAATCAGCCGACAGATGCATATGAATGGTCTTTTGTGGCAGTACCTGCTCAGCGAGAGGCCGGTGTCATAAAGATGTTTGCAAAGACGAAAGGGGGAATGACTGTGGAACAAATCATTCAAAAAATGAAAGAGACTCAAGAGGGGTTATTCCTTTCCGAAGAGGAAATCAGCAAAATGCTCAGACATCTGGAGCAAATGGAAGAATATGCAGCATGCGGAAAAGCATACAGAGAAGAGGTAAGCCGCAATGTAGTCAAACTTTGCGGTTTGGCGCAGCCTCAAATTTCTTCCGAGGTGATGAAGCGGGTGACAGAAGGTATGAGTTTAAATGATTTGAAAGTATTTGAAAAAGCATTTCGTACAAAAGCGGAAGAAGTGATGCCTCTTTCTCCGCAGCTGGTTTTGGCAAAAGGAAAAGAATACAAGAAAAACAGCCCAAATCAGGCATTTAAAATTTAAGGAGTTGAATATATGAAAGTGTCATTAAACGGTTACGGTGAAAGCGTAACTACATTTGAAGCGGAAGACAGTGTAAAAGCAGGTTATCCTGTAAAAATGACAGATAACGGAAAAGTTGGTTTATGTACTGCCAAAGAAGCATTTTGTGGTATTGCACTTAACGTCAGAAACGGTTTTGCGGCAGTACAGCTACAGGGTTATTATGGCGGATTGCCATACACAGGTTCCGGTATGAAGGTTGGAATCTTAAAACTTGGTGCTACTTCCGATAAGGTGGAAGTATCTGAAACAGGCAAAGAATGTCTGGTAGTAGATGTAGACAGTGAATCTTCTACCTGCGGTATTATTCTTTAATTGGAAAGGAAGAAACAAATGGCTTTTTATGATAATTTAAAATTGGAAAAAGGAATGTACAATTCCGGCAATAAAAGTTTTACACAAGTATTGGAAGAACTGGACTGTTCCAAAAACTATGAAGGGACAGAATTGGAAGGTTTGGATGCTTATCAGCGTCAATTAAAACGTTTTGACATTAAAGTAGGGGGCAGAAGTTCCGATGCGGTAGAAAAATTTTTCCAAACCAGTGATAGTGCTGCATTGTTTCCCGAATATGTAACACGTGCGGTAAAGCAAGGTATGGAGTATACAAATTTACTACCTTCTATTGTGGCTACCACGACTACAATCCAGTCCATGGATTACAGAACCATTACAGCATCTCCCAGTGAGGATGACAAAGAGTTAAAACCTGTGGCGGAAGGTGCTGAAATCCCTCAAACCGTAGTCAGAACACAAGATAATCTGGTAAAACTTCATAAAAGAGGCAGAATGCTGGTGTCCTCCTATGAGGCGTTGCGTTTCCAGAAATTAGACTTATTTACGGTGACATTACGTCAAATTGGCGCGTATATTGCAAGAGCACAATTGAAAGACGCAGTAGATGTCTTGCTGAACGGTGACGGAAACGACAATGCGCTAACACCTACCTCTTTATCTGCAAAACCTACTTATACGGATATTGTAAAACTTTGGGGTGAATTGGCTCCATATGAACTAAACACCATGTTAGCATCGACTGTAACCATGCAGGATTTATTAAATATTGACGAATTTAAAGATGCAACAGCAGGTTTGAATTTTCAAGGTACAGGCAAACTTGTCACACCTTTGGGAGCGAATTTGCTTCATGTTCCGTCTTTGAAAGACAAAACCATCATTGGTCTTGATAAAAATTGTGCATTGGAAATGGTACAAGCAGGTGATGTTATCACAGATTATGATAAACTGATTGACCGTCAATTGGAACGTGCAACCATCAGTACCATTGCAGGTTTTGCAAAAATCTTTACGGGTGCTGCAAAAGCAGCTTCTTATACTGCTTAATTAGGTTTTGTTATGGAAGAAGTATTGAGAAGGTTCGCAAGGCTTGCAGGACTGACAGTGGAGGAAGCAGAACAATGGCAGGATCTTTGCGGTGACGCTTATGTTTTGCTGGAATCACAAAGAAAAAAACAGAAAGATGCTTCTTGTGTTGGAGATTTGGTTTGTGCCGCTGCCGCTGCATTGGCATTTTACCAATATACATTGCATCAAAATGCAGCAAGTGAAGCCGATTTTACCGCAGGAGATGTGCGTATTTCTCACAACAGCAAAAGTGTGGAATGGGCAAAAGAATTTTGGCTTGAGGCACGCAGCCATGCCGCTCCGTTACTGAAAGACCCGGATTTTGGTTTTTGGGAGATGAAAGTATGAAAAAAAGTGCGTATTTAAAAACTATGTTTCAAAAATACGGAAACGAGATTACGGTGTACCCAAAATATAAAAAGGAATATCAAGTAAAAGGATTTATTCGCCCGTTGTCTTTTCAACACTTACCTTCTTCCGATGAGCTGGGCATTCCTTTTGACCATACGGACGACGGCGGTTACTTGTATCTTGGTCCGGCCGAATATCGCATTGACAGGGAATTGGAGGAAACTAAACTGGAACAGGATGACGTCCTATATTGGGTTACAAAATCCAGGGCAGTCTATTTGCAAAATGAGCCAATCTACGTTTGTGCGGTACTGCAAAAGGTTGTAGCATCGTAGAAGGAGAATCGTTATGGAAGAATTATGGAATCAAACATCAACAGATATTTTTGATACCAACACGGTCTCATCTGTTTCTGACCAATTGGAGCAGGATTATCGCAGATATGCACATAAGTTAGATGAAGAGGTGATTGGTTAGTGGTGTCTCTTATGAGATTCAAAGATTTTATATGGAGTAAAAATCCCGAAACATTAGATATTTCTATTACAAGAGATATTAAAGAATTGTCGATTCCCTTCCATGGTTCTGTGATGCAGGATTATGGGGAACAGAAACGGATTATCAAAGGGGAGGGCGAGTTTTCGGGGAAACGTTGTATGGAAACATATCAGAAGCTGGCAGCATTGTTTGAAAGTGGCGAAAGCGGTGTATTATTATTACCCAATTTTCCTGCATTGATTGCAAAACCTGTTTCTCTTTCTTATGTGGCTGTTACAAGACCGGATATTCTGCGTTACCGATTTGTATTTTGGGAAGACAGCAGAAACTCTGTTGCAGTACCTGAGACCTCTCAGTTTCGCATGCATGTTACGGTAAAAGAAGATGGGGAAAATTTATGGACCATTGCACAAAAGGAATATACAACAGTAGAAGAACTGCTGCAACTAAATCCCCACATTGTATGGCCCAGCTACTTGACGGAAGGTTTGCAGGTGACTTTACCATGAACTATTGCTGCTATACGGTAAGCGGAAAAAAAGTTGCATTATTGCCTCCTGTTTCTGTTCAAATCAATGTACATGAAGATGCTCCTGCCGACGATATGACGGTTGTGTTTCCGCTTACGGAACAAGTGCCAAAGATAGCAACCATACGTGTTTGGAATGGTGAAAAACCAATATTTTCAGGAATCATAGATGAACAAATGGTAGGGGTAACAAAAAGTGGGGCCATGTTAAAATTAATTGCTCGCAGCAGAGCGGCATTACTTTTGGATAATGAAGCCATGCCACAGGAATATCATTATCCTTCCTTGACTCAACTGTATGAACGCCACGTAGAACCGTATGGGTTCTGTGGCTTCATCGGCAATGGGGGAACGTTTGATACAAAGCTGACTATCACCAAAGGAATGAGTGAATGGCAAGTCATTGAAGAGTTTTGTATCAGATGCTTTGGAACGATTCCTTATGTAACGGCTGACGATTATATTGATTGCAGCGGGGCGGTTCCAAACGAGCAGTTGGTATTTGACAATAGCAATGCATCGTGTATCCCCTATCTGTCAATTCTTTATCGTGACAAATTTTATAAACGAGTCAGTGAGTTGTATGTACAGCCAAAACTGGGACAGGCATATACCTCTGTTGTGCATGATGATCAGGCACATAAATTGGGCGTACAGCGCAGACGATTTGTGGTCTCCAACAATTATAGAGGAACACGTATGATTGACAGTGCAAAACGAAAAGCAGTAGAGATAACGGTTGTATGTGCGGGAGGCATTTGTGGTTCTTTAAAAATGCCTGTCGTTATTTCCGATACGATTCTGGGTACCATTGATAAATTGAGTATTGCAGGCTGGACTTATACGTTGAGCAGCAACGGGGAACGCTGTGAATATTTGCTGAGAAAAGAAGATATTTAATGATAAGAAATGAGTTGATACGATGTGGATTTCACAAAAAGTAGGTGCTTTGGAACAACCAAGCGCCCAGATACAAGTAGGGGAGGTACTTAGTAATACAGGCAGTCTTTCAATACAAGCTGTGGGACAATACAGTGCAGTGCCCTTAGCGGCTCCGTTTGGCATTACTTATGTACCGCCCAAAGGAACAAAGGTAGTTTTATTGGAAGAAGAGGATACGGTACTGTGTGCGGGAGCAATTTCCGAGCCTGTAAATTTATCCGAAGGGGAACTGATGCTGCGTTCTTCAGGAGGAGCATATATCCACTTGAAAAATAATGGAGATGTTGTCATAAACGGACAAGTATTTCCTCTGCAATCAACTTGAGGGGGGATTTCCATAGACAGTTTGATACAAAACGGAGATACATCTGTCATCTTAGTCAGCGGCAGACGGGAGTTGTTGCAGCGAGTTTGGATACAGCTGACAGCGCATAGAGGTAAATTTCCTTACTGTGAAGCGTTGGGTAGCAGATTGTACCAAATTGCTGCAAGCGATTCCAAATGTGAACAGAAGGTATTGGAAGCAATCGAAGAAGCGCTGGTACTCATACCGCAGGTTAGGGTAAAGAATGTAGTTATCTTGGAGAAAACAGTTACAGTTCATATAGAAACGGAATATGGAGACGATGCTTTACAGTTTTTACTGAAAGGGGGGGAGTAAATGGAGTCGTATGAGGAAATTTTGGAAAGAATGAAACAAACTTTTGCACAGCAAGCAGGTTATGAAGTAGAAAAAAACAGTGATTTGGAAATAAGAATGCAAGTATTGGCGGGAGAAATTTACAGTTCACTTGCAAATATAGAATGGTTAAAACGTCAGGTATTTCCCCAAACAGCTACGGGAGAATACTTGACGATGCACGGCACACAAAGAGGACTTGTGAGAAAGGAATCTCAAGCGGCAGTAGGAAGCTTAACTTTTTCCAGAACCAGTGCGTTGAGTTATGATTTGCCCATTCCCGTTGGGACTGTTTGCGCAGTAGATAAAGAAGATACGGTACGATATGTTACAACGGAAGAGGCAACCCTAAAGGCAAACGAATTGAGCGTGACTGTAAACGCAAAGGCGAAAGAAGGGGGCCGTAACGGAAATACGGCTGAAAATACCATTCAAATTATGATTACGCCTCCTTCCGGTATTAAGGCAGTAACAAATGCAGAGCCGTTTATTGGTGGTATGGACGCTGAAGACGACAATGCATTTCGTGCACGGTTATTAAAGAGTTACGCAAATATTTCTAATGGGACCAATGCTGCATTTTACAGGGAACTGGCGATGAAACATCCGTCTGTTTATTCCGCAGGCGTAGTTGCAAAAGATGATGGAGTTGGGACGGTTTCTGTATATGTGGCTACCAGAGGCGGCGTGCCGTCCGATGAAGTTATAGAAGAATTGCAAAAGCAATTTGATGAGGCAAGGGAATTAAATGTAGCGGTAACCGTAAAACCGGCAGTTTTACAACAAATACCGCTGCGGATTCAAATCAAACCTGCAGAGAGGTATTCGTTTGAGCAGGCAAAAGAAATATGTATGCAAGTAATTGATGATTATTTTGCGCAGATGCACATTGGGGGTATTTTCCGTGTTGCTGAATTATGTAGGAATATGTTGGAATCAGGTGCGATTGCCAACCACTATACGCCTCCGGGAGCAGATTATTCAATGCCGCAAAATAAATTGGTTGTGAAAGGTAATATTATCATCGAGGAAGGCGGCGTGATGTAATTTGAGTATTTCATTTACAGCAATGCACAATGCTTTGCTTGCAACCGGAATTTATGAAATAACAGAAAGTACCAGACTATATGCAGAATTAAAGGCTTATGATGCCGGTTTGCAAATGTTGCATGATCAACTGGATGAATTATTGCAGGAAGCGTTGATTCCAACAGCCGTTTCTTACGGTTTGGAGGAAAAGGAATTGTTATTTGGTCTGAATTTCAGTTCCTGCACGGAAGAAGAGAGAAGAGAACTGTTATGTATGCGCGGTGCTATTGACGTAAATTCTTTTAGTAAAGCAGCCTTTTTGAATATATTGGAATCAGGGGGGATTGAGGCTGAAGTAACCGAATCCCCAAGTACACAGCAAATAGGCGTACAGATTTTATCCGTAAAAGGCGGTCAAACGCAGCAAGACACGCAAAAGGCTGTTTCTAACTATATCCCTGCCCATGCAGAGTGTACAGTTACATTTGCTAGTGAAACCGAATGATTTTAGTGTTTGGATGTATAAGTATTAAAATTTGGGGTTAAATAAAATAGTGAAACAGGTTGGGGCAATGTTGGGCATTGCCCCAATTGTCGTAATAGTAGGAAATTACTTGTATTTTCTGATGTATTATACTATCATAAAGATAAACATTTTTAGGAAAATACAGTGGTTGAAAAATATTGTTTAAAGTGTTGGTACAGAAACATTCAGGCAAAACAAAGGGGGAATAAGCAAATGGAACTGCATGAAAATACAGAGAAACCTGAGCGTGCTTTGTTGGTTGCTGTAGATACAGGAAGTTATGATGTAGAGGCTTCTTTGGCAGAGTTATACGAACTTACCAAAACTGCGGGCGCAGAGCCCTTTGGAGCTATGACACAAAAAAGACCGGCTTATGAAACTGCTACCTGTGTTGGTTCAGGAATGATTCAGGAAATTGCAGATATTTGTCAAAAACAGGAGATCGATTTGTTGATTTTTGACTGCGAATTATCTCCAACACAAATACGGAATATAGAGGATATTACAAATGTCCGAGTGATAGACAGAACAATGCTGATTTTGGATATTTTTGCAGCACGTGCTGTTTCCAAAGAAGGCAAATTACAAGTGGAATTGGCACAGCTCAAATACATGTTGCCGCGTTTAACCGGAAAAGGTACCGCTTTGTCTCGTTTGGGCGGCGGTATTGGTACCAGAGGTCCCGGCGAAACCAAATTGGAAACAGACAAGCGCCATATTCATCGAAGGATAGACGCTTTAAAAGAACAATTGGAGCAAGTAGAAAAACATAGAGAGCAAATCAATCGCAGAAGGAAAAAAGACGGTACCGTCACAGTGGCGTTGGTGGGCTATACCAACGTTGGAAAAAGTACACTCATGAATTATTTAACGGATGCAGGCGTATTGGCAAAGGACATGCTGTTTGCAACACTGGACCCAACTGCGAGAGCTTTGCGCTTACCTTGCGGAAAAACCGTAATGCTCATAGATACGGTCGGGTTGGTCCGCAGACTTCCGCACCATTTGGTACAGGCGTTTAAATCCACTTTGGAACAGGCGGCGACTGCGGATATTATTTTAAATATTTGCGATGCGTCCAGCGCGGAATCGCAAGTGCACTTAACGGTAACCAAAACATTATTGGAGGAGTTGGGCTGTAAAGACAGACCAATTATTCCTATATTGAATAAATGTGATTTGGTCCCTGAGATTAACCATATGCCGATGATTGGCGGTGCAGTGAGAATCAGTGCTACTACGGGACAAGGTGTTGATCGTTTACTGGAGGTTATTGAAGAAAATCTCCCTGTGAAAAATACCAAAGTGGAATTATTATTACCATTTTCCAAAAGCGGGCTTGCTGCTGAAATTCGCAAAGATGGTACTGTACTGCAAGAGGAATATGTGGAAGAAGGTCTGCATCTTATTGCAATGGTTACCCCGGATTTATTGCAGCAGGTATTGCCTTATGCAATTTTGGGGGAAGAGTAATTTAAGGATTAGATAATGATAAGAAAATTCACACAAAGCGATAGAGATACCGTTATGAATATTTGGCTGACTTCAAATATTCAAGCGCATTCTTTTATACCAAAAGAATATTGGATAAACCATTTTGAGCAAGTAAAAGAGATATTGCCTCAGTCCACTGTATATGTATACGAAAAAAACGGTTCAGTACAAAGCTTTATAGGATTAACAGAGCATCATATTGAAGGAATCTTTGTAGAGGAATCTATGCGTGGCAAGGGGATAGGAACACAATTATTAAATCATGCAAAACAATTTTTTTCTTCGCTTACGTTACAGGTATATGAGGAAAATCAATCTGCACTGAGGTTCTATTTTAAAGAGGGATTTCAAATCAAAAAGAAACAAATGGATTCTGAAACAGACCAAATGGAATTTACTATGGGATGGAGTATGTAGGTTTTTCCTTTTAACCAAATTGCAGTATTTCTGTTTGATGAGTGAAAAAAGAGAGTATGGACTATACCCATACTCTCTTTTTATAGATGATATTGTGTTTTTACCATTTCACAAATTTCTTCAAATGTTTTTATATTCTCAGGCAATAGGGTATGAGATTGGATATGCTTCTCCATCCAAACAATATCATACCAGCGGTGAAACTTATAGCCGCATTGGGAACATTTTCCTACTTGACGATAGCCAAGACGTTGATGAAATAAAATACTGTCTTTTGTGAGATGAAGGTCTTCTTCAGTTGTGTCAGCAATACAGGCATACAAATTTGTGATGTTTTGAAGGCTTAAAATTGTTTCCAATGTTTTATACAACTTTTTTCCTATCCCCATTTTTTTCGCTGTTTTCTTCACATAAATGGAAACCTCAACCGCCCATTGATAAGCACAGCGTTCCCGGAATGGGCTTGCATAAGTATAACCTACAATTTCGTTGTCCATTTCAGCAACCAAATATGGATAGGTACGCAAAGTATTGGAGATACGATGTTCAAATTCCCGTACAGAAGGTACGGTATATTCAAATGTAATTGCCGTATTTTCTACATATGGTGCATAAATATCCAGTAATGCAGCAGCATCCTGTACAGTTGCAATACGCAGCTTGACTTGTTTGTCCATGATATGACTCCTCTGTTTTCATCATTGTATTTATTATAATAGAAAGAAAATTACTGTGCAATTCTTATCATACAATTTTAAAATGTTCTCTTAACCAATTTGGTTAATGCTAGGAGATAGTGTCACGCAATAGAAGGAGCCAAGATCATCAATCAGTGATTTTTGAGAGAATGATACGCGTAATTTATACGCATATGCTGTCTGAATTAAAGTTTAAATAAAAAATTGATTACTAAAAAAGCCTTGCTTATTTTAAATAAGCAAGGCTTTTTCTATGGATAGGATATTTAGAGACGCTAATAGAAAATGTTGAATCAGTCTCGTTTTAATATGGTTACAATATCACCGACAAACACTTCGTGATAATCTTTTTCTTTATAGAACATTTCATCAATGGTGCTATCTATAAATGAGCTGGGATCCATTTTTTGTTTAGACATCTTTTTGCAGATAAAAACCAGTTTTGCTTCAGCATAATAAGGCGCTGCTTGGTCAAACATGACAGTCAAACCTGTCTCCTTATCTTTGTCTATATCTCTGCCGGATTTTGTGCCGCATAATGTTAAAGCTTTTTTGTAGTTTTCGTCAAATACACACAATGAGTAATACTCTTCGCGATCCATAAACTCCATAGTATAACGCTGCGGACGCACAAAAACATAAGTGACATTTTTTCTCCACAGCACGCCCAAGCCGCCCCAGCTAACGGTCATGGTGTTATGTTTATCTTCATTTCCGGCGGTTAATAGCATCCACTCTGTTCCAATGGTTGTAAAAGGATTTAATTCCAATGTTTTTGGGTCAATCGGTTTTAAAGACATGTTGGTAACCTCCATATCGTTGTTTATCAATTTTTATACAATCGTAACCTTATTTATTATATTACAGATTCTCAGTAAAGTTTGCAACTATTCCGTGTGAAATCTTAGTTTCTTTTCAAATGTATTGCATTTTCTACAAGGAAACCGTAAAAATCATATGAATTTTGTCATGATATGAAAATTTTATCAAAATTGAATAATTATACATTACATCCTTGTAATATACAATCAAAGGCGTATAATAATACTTATATTTCAATAACGGATAAAAAGGAGCATAGATATGGCACAACAAATTAAAAAAGTAGTACTTGCATATTCTGGAGGTTTGGATACCTCTATCATTATTCCATGGCTGAAAGAAAACTATGACAATTGCGAAGTAATCGCAGTTTCTGCCGACCTTGGCCAGGAAGATGAATTGGAAGGCTTAAACGAAAAAGCAATCAAAACAGGCGCCTCTAAATTGTACATTGAAGACATGAGAAAAGAATTGATTGAAGAATATATTTGGCCTACTTTAAAAGCAAACGCTGCTTATGAGGGCAGATATTTATTGGGTACTTCTTTTGCAAGACCTTTGATTGCAAAGAGACTGGTTGAAATTGCAAAAAAAGAAGGCGCAGACGCAATTTGCCACGGCTGTACAGGAAAAGGCAACGACCAAGTTCGTTTTGAGTTATCCATTCGTGCGTTTGACCCTGATATTAAAATCATTGCTCCTTGGAGAGAGTGGGATATTAAATCCAGAGAAGAAGAAATTGCCTATGCAGAGGCTCGCAATATTCCTTTGAAAATTACAAGAGAAACCAATTATTCCAAAGATAAAAATTTATGGCACTTATCTCATGAAGGACTGGATTTGGAAGACCCTGCAAACGAACCAAAATACAATGAAATTCTGGAATTGGGCGTTTCTCCGGAACAGGCTCCGGACGTTGCAACTTATGTAACTATTCACTTTGAAAAAGGAATTCCAACCGCAATTGACGGCGTTAACATGGACGCTCTTGAAGTTATGGCAAAATTAAATCAGTTGGGCGGCGCAAACGGCATTGGCATTGCGGATATTCTGGAAAATAGATTGGTTGGCATGAAATCCCGCGGTGTTTATGAAACTCCGGGCGGTACTATTTTGTATCATGCACACAACAAATTGGAAGAAATGTGCTTGGATAAAGATACGTTCCACTACAAACAACAAGTTGCCATTACCTTCGGTGAATTGGTATATGACGGTAAATGGTATACTCCGTTAAGAGAAGCTTTGTCCGCATTTGTAGACAGCACCCAGGAATATGTAACAGGTGATGTAAAACTAAAATTGTACAAAGGTAATATCATTGATGCAGGTATGACATCTCCATACTCTTTATATGATGAAGATACCGCAACCTTTGACGAAGATGAAGTTTACAATCAAGCAGACGCTGCAGGTTTCATTAACTTGTTTGGTTTGTCTATGAAAATCCAGGCAAAAAAAGGACGTAAATTCAATTAAGGATAATCCATAAGGAGGGCTCCCGGCATGAAGCTATGGGCAGGACGTTTTTCAAAAGAGATTGATCAAAAAACAAATGACTTTAACTCTTCCATAAAATTCGACAGCCGAATGATTGAGGAAGATATCAAGGGCAGTATTGCCCATGCAACCATGTTAGGTGCTTGCGGAATTATTGAGCAATCAGAAGCAGAACTGATTTGTAAAGAGCTGGAACAAATTTATAAAGATATTCAGAGTGAAACATTACCCATTGACCCCAATGCGGAAGATGTACACACCTTTGTAGAAGGAGAGTTGACCCAGCGTATTGGTGTTTCCGGAAAACGTCTGCATACTGCACGCAGCCGTAACGACCAAGTGGCATTGGATGTACGTTTATACCTGAAAAAGGAATGCGATGCATTATATAGCCAAATTGAAGAATTGGTAACAGTGCTTTGTAAAAAGGCGATAACCCATAAAGGTGATGTTATGCCGGGATATACCCACTTACAACGTGCGCAGCCAATTACATTTGGTCATCACTTGATGGCTTATGCAGAGATGTTCCTGCGTGACCTTGGCCGTTTGAAAGACGCCAAAGCACGTATGGATGAACTTCCGTTGGGAGCAGGCGCATTGGCTGGTACCACGTATCCGTTAAACCGAAGCATGACTGCTGAATTATTGGGCTTTTCCAGAGTTACCAATAACAGTTTGGACAGTGTTGCAGACCGTGATTTCTGTGTAGAAATTGCTTCTGCCATTGCTTTGGCTATGGTACACCTATCTCGTTTTTCAGAAGAAATCATTTTATGGTGTTCTTGGGAATTTAAATTTGTGGAACTGGATGACGCCTTTTCTACAGGTTCCAGTATTATGCCGCAAAAGAAAAATCCCGATATTGCTGAATTGGTGCGCGGTAAATCCGGCAGAGTCATTGGAGATGTTGTCACATTACTGACCATGTTGAAAGGATTGCCTTTGGCATATAACAAGGACATGCAGGAAGACAAAGAGGCGATTTTTGACGCAGTAGATACCTTAAGAATGTGCCTGACTGCATTTATTCCTATGGTAGACACCATGAAGGTACTGCCTGAAAATATGCGCAATGCGGCAGCACGCGGATTTATCAATGCCACAGACTGTGCAGATTACTTGGTGAATAAAGGCTTAGCATTCCGCGATGCCTATAAAATAACCGGCACATTGGTCGCACAATGTATTGAACGAAATTTAACATTGGAAACACTGCCGTTGGAAGATTATAAAGCGGTGTGTGATACATTTGATGAAGGTATTTATGATGCAATCTCTTTGGAGCGCTGTGTAAACGGACGCAATGTGTTAGGTGCTCCTGCTCCTGAAAATGTAGAGATGCAGGCAAAACGAGTATTGAACTTGCTGGGAAAATAACCGGCACAATGGTGAAAGGCAGGCAAATCAATGGAAATTAAAGTTGGAGTTGTCGGCGCAACCGGATATGCAGGCGCCGAATTGGTAAGACTTTTATTAAACCACCCTTATGCAAAGCTGACTGCAATCAGTTCGGTCACCTTTGAAGGGCAAAAATTAAGTGAAGTATATCCTTCTTATCTTGGATTATGCGATATGGTTTGCAAGACTCAGGAAGAAGTGGTGGAAAAATGCGACGTTGTATTTGCCGCATTGCCTCACGGATTATCTCAGGAATTGGCAGCAGCCTGTGCCAAACGTATGAAATTCTTTATTGATTTAGGCGCTGATTTCCGACTTGAGGATGAAGAAACTTATAAAACTTGGTATGGCTGTGAATTTCTTGATAAAGCGTTGCATGAGCAGGCTGTATATGGACTGCCGGAACTGTTCCGTCCGTTTATCAGGGGAAAAAGTTTAATTGCAAACCCGGGCTGCTATGCAACGGCGGTTCCTTTGGCAATTGTGCCTGCAATGGAAGCAGGTTTGATTGAAACAGACCATATCATTGCGGACTGCAAATCCGGAACAACAGGCGCGGGTAGAAAACCTACCCAAACCACTCATTTTCCGGATTGTAATGAGAGCTTTACTGCATACAAGGTAGCGGCTCATCGTCATACGCCAGAAATAGAACAAACATTATCCTGCTATGCTCCAAATCCGGTAAAATTGACGTTTGTTCCCCACCTGCTGCCGGTTAGCCGTGGTATTTTAGCAACATGCTATGCTACACTCAAAGAAGGTGTAACAGAAGAACAGGTTCGTTATGTGTATGGACGACGTTATCAACAGGAATACTTTGTACGTATGCTGCCAAAAGGCAGTGTAGCCAATATTAAACATGTGCAGTATACCAATTTCTGCGATATTTCCGTCCATGTAGACGAACATGCAAACACCCTGGTTGCCATTTCTGCAATTGATAATATGGTGAAGGGCGCTGCCGGTCAGGCGATTCAAAACATGAATTTGGTGTTGGGCTTGGAAGAAAAAACAGGTCTTACACTAATTCCACCGGCATTTTAATTATAATTTATCATACAAGCATAACCCTGTTGCGATGCCGCAGCGGGGATTTATGCCCTATAAAGAATATATGATGGAGGCAGCATATGACATTTCATATCATAGAAGGCGGCGTTACAGCAGCAAAAGGGTTTCAAGCTTCGGGAATTCATTGTGGTATCCGCAAAAACCGCAGCAAATCAGACCTTGCTTTGATTTACAGTGATGTACCCTGTGCAGCGGCAGCCGTATATACGCAAAATTTAGTCAAAGGTGCTCCCATTGCGGTTACCAAACGCAACATTGCAGACGGTATGGCACGAGCTGTGATTTGTAACAGCGGTAATGCCAATACCTGTAATGCAGACGGAGAAGAAAAAGCTCAAAAGATGTGTGATTTGATTGCAGCGGAACTGCACATTGATTCAAGCGACGTTATTGTAGCGTCTACGGGGGTTATAGGTCAGGTGCTGCCAATTGAACCGATTGCAAATTCGGTAAAAACATTGGCAGAAGCATTAAGCCCAACCGGTTCTAATGATGCGGCAAAAGCAATTATGACAACAGACACTGTAGAAAAAGAATATGCACTTGAGGTGGAACTGGACGGTAAAATGGTAACCATAGGCGGCATTACCAAAGGTTCCGGCATGATTCACCCAAACATGGCAACCATGCTTGGTTTTCTGACAACGGATGCATCTATTACATCGGAATTATTAAACGAAGCGCTGCACACAGCCATTGAAGATACCTTCAATATGGTAAGTGTGGACGGAGATACTTCTACCAATGATATGGTATCCGTAATGGCTTCTGGTTTGGCAGAGAACCAAACCATAACAGAAAAAAATCATGATTATGAATTGTTTACACAAGCATTGACAGAAGTTTGCGCAGTGCTGTCACGTAAAATTGCAAAGGACGGTGAAGGTGCAACCAGATTATTGGAATGCGCTGTAACAGGAGCGAAAACAAAAGAGGATGCAAGAACAATTGCAAAATCCGTCATTTGTTCTAATTTGCTCAAATGCGCTGTTTTTGGCGCCGATGCAAACTGGGGAAGAGTGCTGTGTGCAATTGGTTATTCAGGCGCCAATATCGATATTAACGGTGTGGACGTTGCATTTGAATCCAAACAAGGACGTATCGAAGTATGCAAAGGCGGTGCAGGTTTGCCTTTTGACGAGGATATTGCCAAGAAAATCCTTTTAGAAGATGACATTATTGTAGCGGTAACTTTGCATGAGGGCAGCGAATGCGCAACTGCATATGGCTGCGATTTGACTTATGATTATGTAAAAATTAACGGCGATTACAGAAGCTGATTCAAAATATTGTAAAATAGGAAAAGGATGTCGTATGAATATTTCCAATAACGATAGAGCTCAAATTTTGGCTCAGGCTTTGCCTTATATCCAAAAATATGCGGGAAAAACCATTGTAGTCAAATATGGCGGCAACGCTATGATTAATGAGGAGATTAAATCCGCTGTTATGACAGATATTGTATTGATGCAGTCTGTTGGCATCAATGTAGTATTGGTACATGGCGGTGGTCCCGAAATTAACACTATGTTAAGCCGTGTAGGCAAAGAAAGCAAATTTATCGGCGGTTTGCGTTATACGGATGAAGAAACCATGGAAATTGCACAAATGGTTTTGGCAGGAAAAGTAAATAAGGATTTGGTCCAACATCTGGAGAACCACAGTGGTAAGGCCATCGGTCTTTGCGGGTTGGACGGCTCTATGATTCAAGCACGTAAATTGGAAAGCGGCGCTGACCTTGGTTATGTAGGAGAAATCGTAAGAGTAAATACCAAAATTATCACAGATGCAACCAACAATGGTTATGTTCCGATTATTGCTACCATTGCAGGTGGTGTGAACGGAGAGGTATATAATATTAATGCAGACATTGCCGCAGCCCGCATTGCAGCCGAATTGGGGGCACGAAAGCTGATTCTTATGACAGATATTCGTGGATTATTAAAAGACAAAGATGACGAAAGCACTTTAATTCCCGTTGTCAATGTCAGTGAGGTACCGAGATTACAGCGCAGCGGCATTATCAGCGGCGGTATGATTCCTAAAATTGACTGCTGTGTGGAAGCCGTACGCCGCGGTGTACATCGTGCACATATCTTAGACGGAAGAATTCCGCACTCTATTTTAATCGAACTGTTTTCCGATGAAGGTATCGGTACCATGTTATATTAAATCCATTCTTTCAAAGCGGCATCTTTGGAAGAATGCAAAGGAGAGATTACCATGCATTTTTTAGATATTAAAGAACAAGAAAAGCAAAATATGATGCCAACTTACGGCCGCTTTGAAGTTGCGATTGTGAAGGGAAAGGGTGTTGTTGCACAGGACAGCGAAGGAAAATCTTATATCGATTTTACAAGCGGTATTGGTGTCAATGCCCTTGGTTTTTGTGATGACCAATGGATTGCTGCCATTACAAAGCAGGCTTCCACATTACAGCATATTTCCAATTTATATTACAATCCGGCGCAAACAAATTTAGCTCAAAAACTTTGTGAATTATCCGGTTTCAGTAAAGTGTTTTTCAGCAATTCCGGTGCGGAAGCAAATGAATGTGCCATTAAATTAGCAAGAAAATACAGTACGGATAAATATAATGAGAACAGAACCAAAATCATTACTTTGGTGAATTCTTTCCATGGCAGAACAGTTACAACTTTGGCGGCAACAGGTCAGGACACGTTTCATCATTACTTTAACCCATTTACAGAGGGCTTTACATATGCGCAGGCAAATGACATTGAGAGCGTAAAATCTTTACTGGATGAAAATACCTGCGCTGTGTTTATAGAAATGATTCAAGGTGAAGGCGGCGTTATGCCTTTAGAACCTCATTTTGTAAAAGAACTGGAAAAGCTGTGCAAAAAGCATGACGTGCTGCTTATGGTAGACGAAGTACAAACCGGTATGGGAAGAACAGGTACTCTGTTTTGCTATGAACAATATGGCATTGAGCCGGATGTGATTACATCTTCAAAAGCACTTGGCGGTGGTTTACCCATTGGTGCATGTTTGTGTACCGAACGTTTGGGAGAAGTACTCAATAGTGGTATGCATGGTTCTACCTTTGGTGGAAATCCTGTTGCATGTGCAGGCGCTTTAAGCGTGTTGGAACGTGTGTCAGATGAGACATTTTTACAGGAGGTAAAAGCCAAGGGTGAATATATGCAGCAAAAGCTGTCCGAGATGGATGGTGTTTCCGAAGTAAGAGGCATAGGCATGATGATTGGTATTGTGCTGGAAGAAGGAACAGCCAAAGATGTAGCAGCTGCATGTATTGAACACGGTTTGCTTGTGCTGACAGCAAAAACACTGGTGCGTCTGTTGCCTCCGCTTACCATTACCTTTGAAGAAATTGATAAGGGCTTGGCAATATTGGAAGAAGTTATCAAACAAGCTTAGCATGATGATAAAACAGAACAGATTGAAGGGAGACTGCATATGAAACATTTGTTAAAATTGTTGGATTTAACAACAGAAGAGATTGAAGAAATTCTAAATTTGGCCGACCAATTAAAATATGAATTAAAACATGGAATTGAGCATCACCATTTGAAAGGTAAAACCTTAGGTATGATTTTTGCAAAAGCATCTACCAGAACCCGTGTTTCTTTTGAGACCGGTATGTACCAATTGGGCGGTTATCCTATGTATTTATCTGCAAATGATATGCAAATTGGACGCGGAGAACCAATTGAAGATACCGCAAGAGTACTATCCCGCTATTTGGACGGAATTATGATTCGTACCTTTGAGCAAAAGCAAGTGGAAGATTTGGCAAAATACGGTTCCATTCCGATTATCAATGCTTTGACAGACTTTGCTCATCCATGTCAAGTGCTGGCTGACCTGATGACTATTCGTGAAAGAAAAGGCGCTTTGGAAGGTTTGAAGGCATGTTATATTGGAGACGGTAATAATATGATGCATTCCATTATTGTAGGATGTCTGAAAATGGGTATGTCTATCAGTGTAGCATGTCCGGAAGGTTACCGTCCCGATAAAGAAGTGTTGGAGTTTGCCTCTCAATATGAGGGCTTTGAAATGACAGATTCTCCTGCAACTGCCGCAAAAGATGCAGATGTGTTGTTTACAGATGTATGGGCCTCTATGGGTCAGGAAGGTGAGGCTGCCGAAAGAAGAAAAGCATTTGAAGGTTACCAAATCAATGCAGAACTGATGAAATTGGCAAAACCTGATGCTATGGTACAGCATTGTCTGCCTGCGCACAGAGGAGAAGAGATTACAGCAGATGTATTTGAAGCTCACGCAGACGAGATTTTTGATGAAGCCGAAAATCGTTTGCATGCACAAAAAGCAGTATTGGTTACTTTAATGAAATAATCGAAAAGAGATACGGCAATATGCTGTGTCTCTTTTTTATGATTTGTTCAGTTATGACAGTACAGTAATTTAAAATAGGAATCCAAGACTTTCCTTAAATTTTATAATAGGTGTCAGCGGGCATCCCTCAATATCCCCAAAAGGGTAAAACCCCGTAACATTCACCCCCAAGCGGACCAAAAATCTGTTTCGCGTAATACCTGCTGGGCACCTGTGCTCCCGCGTTTTCCCAAAAAATCCCGGAAATACGCCGTTTTCACTCCTTAACAAACAAAAAAGACCCGGCACAGAGTCTTGTTTTCTCTATTTCCCTGTCTTTTCTCAGGTTATGCTTTGGTGCCTTTTTGGGATTGTTTTGGAGTGCCTTCTGTTAATAGGGTAGCAAAAGAGTGATAGAAAAACACATCAACAAAACAAAAGGATTTTGTTGTTAAAAATCGGGGAAGATAAAATAAAATTTTTTACTTTATCAAACAGTTTCAAAGATACCTAAGGGTTGAAAGTACGATAAAATCAGAATGTGGAAATAGTGTAGAAAAGGAGAAGAAAGCGTCCAAAATTATGTGATGCTGATACACTGATTTTCAACTGTATACTGTAATGGCGCCTTTGGCAAAATAATAATTGTTTCTTTGTTGGAGTTCTTATGGTCGGTGATTTTCAGACTGATATACATGGCCTTTTTCTTGACAAAAAAGAATAGGGCTGTTATGCTATACATATAGTTAGCATATGCTAACTATATAGAAAGGAAAACGATATGAACAATGTTTTTCTCGCATTTGCCCTTACGCTAATTGCAGGATTAAGTACCGGAATCGGCAGCTGTATTGCATTTTTTGCAAAACATACCAACAGAAAATTTTTATCCATCAGTCTTGGGTTTTCTGCAGGTGTTATGATATATGTTTCTATGATAGAAATATTTGTAAAAGCACAAGATTCCTTGGTATCTGAACTTGGAAAAATAGCAGGTAACTGGGTTACGGTAGGCTCTTTTTTTGGGGGTATGCTGGTTATTGCAATTATTGATAAATTAATCCCTTCAGAAGAAAATCCCCATGAGTTAAAGTCGGTGGAAGATGAAAATAAAAAACCGCCAAAGCATTCCAAATTGATGCGTATGGGTGTTTTTACAGCACTTGCAATCGCAATTCACAACTTTCCTGAAGGATTGGCTACATTTGTTTCTGCTATGCAGGAACCCAGCGTTGCAATTCCCATTGTAGTTGCCATTGCAATTCACAATATACCGGAAGGCATTGCTGTTTCTGTTCCCATTTATCAGGCAACGGGCTCTAAAATGAAAGCTTTTTTATATTCTTTTTTATCAGGTTTGGCGGAACCTGTAGGTGCGTTAATCGGTTGGTTAATTTTAATGCCGATTATGAATGACGTTGTATTTGGCATTATTTTTGCAGGTGTTGCAGGTATTATGGTATTTATTTCATTTGATGAACTGCTTCCTGCTGCAAGAGAATATGGAGAACATCATTTATCTATTTATGGGTTAATTTCCGGAATGGTAGTTATGGCAATTAGTTTGCTGCTGTTCTTATAATGTATGGTTTATTATTAAAATACAAAAATAAACAAAGAAAAACCTCCATTGGATTCCTATCCAATGGAGGTTTTTGCAATAGTCTACTTTTATATGTAAATACAGAAAATAGGCTTAATAATTCTCAGCTAAAATTTGGAAGAAGGATTGAGGATGTGCGCATACAGGGCAAACCTCAGGTGCTTTTTTACCAATTACAATATGACCGCAGTTTGCACATTGCCAAATGGTATCTCCGTCTCTTGAGAATACAATGCCTTCTTCAATGTTGGACAATAGTTTGCGATATCTTTCTTCGTGGTGTTTTTCAATTTCACCAACTTTTTCAAACAAGAATGCAATATGGTCAAAGCCTTCTTCTCTTGCTTCTACAGCCATTTTTGCATACATGTCTGTCCATTCATAGTTCTCTCCGTCCGCAGCGTCTTTTAGGTTTGCCATAGTATCAGGCATTTCTCCGCCATGAAGCAGTTTAAACCAGATTTTTGCGTGCTCTTTTTCATTATTTGCTGTTTCTAAAAACAATGCCGCAATTTGTTCATAGCCTTCTTTTTTTGCTTTGCTTGCATAGTATGTATATTTGTTTCTTGCTTGGCTTTCTCCGGCAAATGCTGCCATTAGGTTAGCTTCTGTTTTGGTGCCTTTTAAATCTTTCATCATTCATTTCTCTCTTTCTATAAAATTTAATAGTAAAAATAAGAATAATTACTATTATTGTTGTTTTAATCATACTACATACTATGAATTTTGTCAAATCTTTTTTCAATTATTTTTTTCCTTAATAATATCTTCATTATAGCACTATTTTTTGGTAATTTATAGATATTGAAAATAGAAGCAACATCTTTGTATTACTGCACAAATACAGGAAAACAAAATCGTATATTTCCCTCTTGAATCATTTACATTCGTTGTTCTTATACATATTTAACCTCCTATTTTTTAAGGTTAGACAGTAAAAAGAAAAGAATCTGCCAAGGCAGATTCTTTTCTTTTTACTGGGTTAGTGTACCGTTGTCGGTCTCAATTAAAATCAAAATTTGTTCTTCCATGCCGGTCTCACTGTTGATATACACCAATACTTGTTCATCATTTTGACCACGGCATAGAAATTCATAACACAAAGGTTCTTCCTCTCTTGTGGTTGGAATTACTGCCATTCGTGATGATTCAATGGTCAAATTATCGCTGACTTGCTGTCTTGCGGATAGTTCACTAATAACAGGTGTCTGTTCTTGTCTTTCCTTATGATTCATAAGAAAATTATCGGCATTATATTCTACAATTTCTCCCGTGTCCATTGCCACAGATACTTTAATTAAATCAGAATAATATACGACATCATCTTTGCTGTAAGCATATTGAATGGTACACATATTGTTATAAATGACATAGTACGTTTCAGCAAACTCTTCTTGATAGATGCTGTTTAAATATTGTTTGGCATACTGTTTGGCTTCTTCTAATTGCAAGGTAATGGTATCAATTGACCTTGCATTCATAAAGGAAGCCAAATATCCGCCTTGTTTTGTAACAGAAATGTGTGTAGTATCCGTATTAAAATTGTATACAGGCAGATTGCCTTCCGTATCGTTGGTATGAGTTAACGTGTTAGGGTCTGCATATAAATATTGTGCAGCCATTTGTTTTGCTTCATCAACAGAAACCGTCTGTGCATTGGCAGTCATTTCAGATGTTTTCTGTGTCATATGGTCTGAAAAAGGTCCATCATAAATTAAAGTAGGGTAATTTGCGAATTCTTCAGCGGTAGAAAGAAAATAATCCTCAAAAGGAGGTTGCTTGCTTTCTAAGTTTTGGAGCATTTCTTCCGATTGCCCAATGACTACCTCTTGTTCGGCAATATTCTCTTGAATTTCATTTAAATTGCCGGCAAGAATATTACAATATTGAGAAAATTGTTGAAGAATTTTTTTATCTTCATCGCTTAAGGATTCGCCCACAGATAGTTTTGAAGAGATAGAGGAGGCAAAATCACCCACCTGCGAAACGAATTTATTTACATTATTTAAAGAATCATTTCCAATAGGAAGAACCGCAAGTGCAGCTTTGGCTCCGCTGGTATTTTTCATTAATTTGCCTGCCATACCATTTTGCTGTGGGGATGTATTTGCATAATTCGCTTTTGTCAGCGTTACATTCATATCGTTTACATGGGTGTTTAAATCATTCAGCGCCCTGCGATACGTGTATTCCAAATCAGTTCGATAGGAAGCGGCTTGTGCGTATCCTATCCAAGTTAATGCGCTCAATATAAAAATAATTGCAATCATTATACTTGAAATTTGTATTATTCTTTTGGTGGACATTCTAAATTCCGCCTTTCTAAATCACCAAATATTTACGTTATTTTTTGCAAAAAAAACATAATTATGCGAATGAAACAGAATTTAATAAATATTCATGTTTTTGTGCTGAGTTTGTGGTAATGTTAAAGTAATAGAAATATCCATTTTCTTGTCTGCTCATAGTAAAGGGCGAAAGGTGAGTACAGTATTTGGCAGATAGATTTTTTATTCTGTACCAACCTAGCAACAGCAGCAAAATTAAAAATTTTGGCTGTTAGCAAGAACATTGTAGCGTTTCAAAGTTAAAAATTGCAACGCAATTTTTTTTATGCTATAACAACCTAGCAACAGCAGCAAAACTAAAGTTTTGGCTGTTGTCTAGAACGTTTTAACATTTATTTGTTAGAAATTGCAAAGCAATTTCTCATATGTTATAATAAATTAACTATAGATATTTTGAAAGATGAGACGAAATAGGAGCTTGTTCATGGTTATTTTAGGAATTGATCCCGGTTATGCAATTGTTGGTTACGGTGTGATAGAGGCAAAAAACAGCCGTTATCGTCCATTGGAACATGGTGCGGTCACCACAAAATCAACACAAGATTTTAACGGGCGCCTGGAAGTCATCTACAATTCTATGGAGGCTATTTTACAAAAATGGAAGCCTGATGCGGTTGCAATTGAAAAGTTATTTTTTAACAGTAACCAAAAAACAGCCATTCAAGTGGCAGAAGCAAGAGGTGTTATTTTGCTTGCGGCACAAAAAGCGGGCGTTTCGATTTCAGAATATACGCCTTTGCAAGTAAAACAAGCTGTAACCGGTTATGGACAGGCACAAAAACCGCAGGTGATGGAAATGACAAAACGGCTGCTTTGTTTGACCCAAATGCCAAAGCTGGACGATACTTGCGATGCATTGGCAATGGCGATTTGTCATGGGCAGGCGGCCGGTTCTATGCTGCGCCGTACCATGTTGTCAGGGAGGATGTAATTCTTGTTTTATAGTTTAAAAGGAATATTAACCCATGTGGAGCCAAGCTTTTTCGTGGTGGAGTGCGGCGGTGTAGGTTACAAATGTTATACTACGCTGACCACACAGCGCAGTTTGCCAAAAATGGGTCAGGAAATAAAAGTATATACCTACGTACATGTTCGGGAAGATGCAATGGACATTTATGGGTTTGCAACTGTCATGGAATTAAATTGTTATAAAATGTTAACCGGCGTGAGCGGAGTAGGCCCAAAGGTAGGGCTGGCAATTTTGTCAGAATTAACACCGGAACAAGTTGCAACTTCGATTGCCACAAACGACAGCAAGGCATTAACCAGAGCAGCAGGGGTAGGCCCGAAATTGGCACAGCGTATTGTGCTGGAATTAACAGATAAAGTAAAGAAAATGGATATAGATGATAGTGTAGTCATTCCAAAACAAGGAGTGGTATCTGCTTCCTCCAATGCTGGGGAGGCTGTGAATGCACTGACCGTTTTGGGATATTCTCCAACAGATGCAGCTGCAGTGGTGGCGAAATTCGACAGTGCTTTGCCTGTAGAGGAGTTAATCCGCTTGTCATTAAAAGCGATGGCAGGAAAGATGTAATGCCTGAATAGGGAGATGAGAATTTGAATTACGATTTTACGGAAAACAGCGAGTACGATTTTGAAAATCGTATGGTTGCGCCGGAATATACGCCGGAAGATGCAGAAGTGGAAAATCCTCTGCGTCCCAAACGTTTAACTGAATATATCGGCCAAGAGAAAGTAAAAGAAAATCTCTCTGTTTTCATTGAGGCGGCACGTCTTAGAAAGGAATCTCTTGACCATGTATTGCTTTACGGACCGCCGGGTTTGGGTAAAACCACACTCGCAGGCGTCATTGCAAATGAAATGAATGTCAACGTCCGCATTACTTCCGGTCCTGCCATTGAAAAACCCGGGGATTTAGCGGCATTGCTTACCAATTTAAATGAGGGCGATGTATTGTTTATCGACGAAATTCACCGCCTTTCCCGCAGCGTAGAAGAAATTTTGTATCCCGCAATGGAAGACTTTGCACTGGATATTATTACAGGAAAAGGTCAAATGGCAGCTTCTTATCATTTGCCTCTGCCTAAGTTTACACTTGTCGGTGCAACCACTCGTGCAGGACAGTTAAGTGCGCCGTTAAGAGACCGCTTCGGTGTTGTGCTTCGTTTGGAGATGTATACACCGCAGCAGCTTGCGGAGATTGTTACCCGCAGCGCGCAGATTTTAGGAATCCCCATTGAGGCAGACGGAGCATTGGAGATTGCTTCCCGTTCCAGAGGAACACCGCGTATTGCAAACCGCATGTTAAAGCGTGTGCGGGACTTTGCGCAGATTATCAGTGACGGTGTCATTACATATCAGTCCGCTAAAATTGGTCTGGACCGTCTGGAAGTAGATGAAATCGGTTTGGATGCCAATGACAGAAGAATGCTGAAAACATTGATACAGTTTTATAACGGCGGCCCTGTGGGAATTGAAACATTGGCGGCAGCAATCGGCGAAGAGGCTGTCACACTGGAAGATGTATATGAGCCGTATTTGATGCAAATCGGATTTTTGAGCAGGACTCCAAGAGGAAGATGCGCAACCCATGCCGCATATTTGCATTTGGGATTGAAGCCTCCCGCACAAGTGGAAAAGGAAACCGTGCAGCAAAAAATAGACGGAATCTAACATAAATAGAACATGTTTTCATAAATATAGTAATCCAAAGAAAAATGGAAGTTATAGGAGAGATCTTATATGGGTAGATTATTTGGAACCGATGGCGCCAGAGGTGTGGCCAATACGGAATTAACTTGTGAAATGGCTATGAATATCGGCCGCGCCGCAGCAATGGTTTTGGCAAACGGAAGCAGAATGAGACCGAAAATTTTAATTGGAAAAGATACCAGAATTTCTTCTGATATGCTGGAAAACGCATTGGCAGCAGGTTTATGCTCTGTTGGTGCGGATGTTGTAACATTGGGTGTGGTTCCTACACCGGCTGTTGCATTTTTAATTGGAAAGTTAAAAGCGGATGCAGGCATTATGATTTCTGCATCTCACAATCCATGTGAATTTAACGGCATTAAAATTTTCAGCGGAGACGGCTTTAAACTGCCCGATGCACTGGAGGAACAAATTGAAGCAATTGTGTTGGACCATATCGATACGTATGATTGTCCCACAGGCGGCGGAGTAGGCAGCATTACTCGTGAAGAGGATGCGGTAGACCTTTATATTCAACATATTAAAAGTACCGTTCCGTATGCGCTGGACGGTATGAAAATTGCTTTGGACTGTGCCAACGGCTCTGCTTCCAGAACAGCAGAACGTCTTTACACAGAATTGGGTGCCGAATGTTACATGCTTCATGATAAGCCAAACGGAACCAATATCAATGACAAATGCGGGTCTACTCATATGGAAAGCCTAAAGCAATTTGTATTGGATAACGGACTGGATGCAGGCATTGCATTTGATGGCGATGCTGACCGCTGTTTGGCTGTAGACGAAAAAGGACAGCTGGTTGACGGTGATTTCGTCATGGCAATTTGTGCGGCAGATTTAAAATCCCGCGGAAAATTGGCTCATAATGCCGTTGTGGGAACGGTTATGAGTAATATGGGATTTATCCGGTTTTGTGAAGATAACGGTATGCGTTTTGAAGCAGCCAAAGTTGGAGACCGTTATGTGTTGGAAACCATGCGCCAGAACGATTATAATTTTGGCGGAGAGCAAAGCGGCCATGTCATTTTCTTAGATTTTGGCACTACGGGCGACGGACAGCTGACAGGCGCACATCTGCTTAGTTTGGTACACCGCCGAGAAGCAAAATTGTCCAGTCTTGCTACTTTGATGACACGCTTCCCGCAGGTTCTTGTAAATGTGGAAGTATCCAATGAAGGAAAACTCCGTTTTTATACAGACAGAAAAATCAAAGAGGCTACACAAAGAGTGCAAAATCAATTGGGAAGAAAAGGACGTATTTTGGTGCGTCCAAGTGGAACCGAGCCATTGCTTCGCGTCATGGTAGAAGGTGAAAACGAGGCGGAAATTCAGGAATTGGCAAATTATGTTGCTGACGTCATTCGTGAGCAATTGGTATAAACAGAAAGGACGTTACACACTTGAGAATTGCAGATTGGAACGATTATGAATTAATAGATACCTCCGCAGGAGAGCGTCTGGAGCGTTGGGGCGATATTATTTTAATCCGTCCCGACCCTCAGATTATTTGGAATACCCCAAAAACAAATCCGTTATGGAGAAAAGCGCATGCAAGGTATCACCGTTCCAATACCGGCGGCGGTCATTGGCAGGAACATAAAAAAATGCCTGCTGTGTGGAGTATCCGTTATAAAGATATGACGTTTAACCTAAAACCAATGGGGTTTAAGCATACGGGTATCTTCCCCGAACAGGCCGTAAACTGGGATTTTGCCATGAATAAAATCAAAGAAGCCAAACGTCCTGTAAAAGTGCTGAATTTGTTTGGCTATACAGGAGCTGCTTCTTTGGCATGTGCCGGTGCAGGTGCGGAAGTTTGTCATGTGGACGCTTCTAAGGGTATGGTTGCTTGGGCAAAAGAAAATGCTGTCTCAAGCGGACTTGCAGACAAACCGATTCGCTGGTTGGTAGATGACTGTGTGAAGTTTGTACAAAGGGAACAGCGCCGCGGCAATACGTACGACGGTATTATTATGGACCCGCCGTCTTACGGAAGAGGACCGGGCGGTGAAGTATGGAAACTGGAAGAACAGCTTTACCATTTGGTGGAGTTATGTCTGCCGATTTTATCCAAACAACCTTTATTTTTTATATTAAATTCTTATACAACAGGGCTATCCCCTGCTGTGATGGAATATCTTCTTGGAGTTATGTTAAAGAAACCGTTTGGCGGTACCGTATCGTCAAGCGAAATCGGATTGCCCGTAACCTCTTCAGGTTTTGTACTTCCCTGCGGTTCTACCGCAATATGGCAATCCAAATAACCATTGCAGATAGAAAGGAAACCATATGGACTATTTACAAACACAGGACGTTAGATTCTCTTATGATGAAGATGAAAGCGGAATCGTGGAAGTCTTAAAAGGCGTTACTTTAGGTATCCAAAAGGGTGACTTTGTTTCATTGTTGGGCCATAATGGTTCCGGTAAATCGACCCTTGCAAAACATTTTAACGCAATTTTACTGCCAAGCGGCGGCAAAGTATATGTGGATACCATGGATACCACAGATGACAGTCTCAAATTTGAAATCAGAAAACGTGTCGGTTTGATTCTGCAAAATCCCGATAATCAATTGGTTGCCAGTATTGTAGAAGAAGACATTGCCTTTGGACCTGAAAATTTAGGAGTTCCTCCTGCGGAAATTCGTCAAAGAGTAGACGATGCGCTAAAAGCGGTAGACATGTACGAGTATCGTGAACATGCGCCGCACAAATTATCAGGCGGACAAAAACAAAGGGTTGCCATTGCAGGTATCATTGCAATGGAACCTTCCACCATTGTTTTGGACGAGCCTACTGCCATGCTTGACCCAAGAGGTCGCCAAGAAGTTATGGATACCATAACAAAGCTGAACAGGGAAAAAGGCATCACAATCGTGTTGATTACCCACTATATGGACGAGGCAATTGCTGCGAACCGTGTAGTGGTTATGGATAAAGGCAACATTTTAATGGATGGCACACCGAAAGAAATTTTTTCTCAGGTAGAGGTATTAAAGGAACATCACTTGGATGTTCCCCAGTCTACAGAATTGATTCATCGTTTGAAAGAGGCAGGCTGTATGGGACTGCCAAACGGTGTATTAACGGAGGATGAGTGTGTTGCCGCGTTGGAATTACTGTTAAAGGAGAAAGCGTAAGCCGATGAATGTAATAGAAACAAAAAATCTTACGTATACTTACGGCGCCGGAACGCCATTTAGCAAAACGGCAATCGAAGATGTAAACATCGCAATTAAAAAAGGCGAATTCATTGGCTTAATCGGTCATACAGGTTCCGGTAAATCCACACTGATACAGCAGCTGAACGGATTGCTCAGACCAACGTCAGGCACTGTGTTGTTAAACGGAAAAGATATTTGGGAAAAAAAGAAAGAAATTCGCAAAGTACGCTTTCAGGTTGGCATGGTATTTCAATATCCGGAATATCAGCTGTTTGAAGACACTGTAATCAAAGATATTGGATTTGGTCCCAGAAATATGGGGCTTTCACAGGATGAAGTCAATCAGCGCGTAATGCAGGCTGTGGATTTTGTGGGTTTGGACCATGCGTTGCTGGAAAAATCACCGTTTGACTTGTCCGGCGGTGAAAAACGCCGTGCGGCCATTGCAGGCGTGATAGCCATGGACCCCGATGTTTTGATTCTGGACGAGCCTACGGCAGGATTGGACCCACAAGGCAGAGACCATTTGCTCAGTCAGATAAAAGCGTATCATAAACAGCGTCAGAATACGGTTATTTTGGTATCTCACAGTATGGAAGATATTGCGCGGGTAGCAGACCGTGTTTTGGTGATGAATGAAAGCAAAGTCTTTTTGTTTGATGAAACCGCAAAGGTATTTTCTCACGCGAAAGAGCTGGAGCAAATCGGTTTGCGTGTGCCACAGGTTACAAAAATCATGATGAAACTGCATGAAAACGGGTACCCTGTGGACCCTGCTGTATTTACACTGGAGCAGGCAGTAAAAGAAATTTTGCCACTTGTGCAGAGAGGAGCCGCCAATGATTAAGGACGTTACATTAGGCCAGTATTTTCCGGGTAAGTCTATTATCCATAAACTGGACCCAAGAGTAAAAGTTCTATTAACATTAGTTAATATTGTTTTTATATTTATAGCGGGCAATTTTTCAAGTTTGGGTTTGATGACGGTATTTACATTGGTGGCAATGCTGCTGTCAGGTGTACCGTTTACCAGATATATACGAAGTATCCGCGGTGTATTGTTCATTGTACTGTTTACCTCTATATTGAACTTGTTTTACGGTGGAGGAACCGTATTGGTACAATGGGGCTTTATACAAATTACAACAGGCGGTATCCGCAATGCTATCTTTATTGCAGTGCGTATTGTGGTACTGATTTTAATGAGTTCTATTTTAACGTATACCACATCTCCGACCCAGTTGACCGACGCGCTGGAACGACTGATGAAGCCGCTGAAGATTTTCCGCATCAAAGTACATGAAATCGCTATGATGATGACCATTGCATTACGGTTTGTCCCTACTTTGCTGGAGGAAACCGATAAAATTATGAGCGCACAAAAGGCAAGAGGAGCCGATTTGGAAAGCGGCGGTATTATCTCTCGTGTTAAGGCGTTAATCCCTGTGTTGATACCGTTGTTTGTATCTTCTTTCCGCCGTGCGTATGATTTGGCAATGGCTATGGAATGCAGATGCTATAATGGTGGTAAGGGCAGAACGAAGATGAAAGTTTTGCATATCACCACAAAAGATGTTGTAACTTCTTTAATTACGGTAGCAGTTTGTGCAGGTGTTGTACTGCTCAATTTATTTGTAGTAGAAAACTTTTTGATATAAAGGATATATCTATATATGAGAAATTTGCTTTTGAAAATTTCATATGACGGAAAATATTATCACGGCTGGCAAATACAGAAAAATGACATAACAGTACAGGAAACAGTAAAAAAAGCCGTTCAGAAAATTGTGAATGAAG